>Ga0256405_10001613_pt1 | contig 59878 bp, 49 predicted proteins | sample RumenRJG_02DNA_FD_189096 | JGI IMG/M metagenome (GOLD analysis project Ga0256405, IMG submission 189096) | Bovine rumen microbial communities from Lethbridge, Alberta, Canada - RJG_02 | ecosystem: Host-associated > Mammals > Digestive system > Stomach > Rumen | place: Canada: Alberta... | reverse complement strand
CCGGTGTCGTTTGCCCCTCGTAGAAACGAGCGAGTAACGATTTGATTTGTTCTATGGTCATGTTGTATGTCATAACTTTGCAGTCAGTTCTTTTAATGATTTTCTTGCTCTCGATAGCAAGGTGTAAATGTTTTCGCGACTGAAACGGGTCAGTTCTTGTATTTGTTCTATCTCCAGTCCGTCAATGGTGCGTAATCGAAGCACTGTTTGTTGGTCGGGAGGCAGTTTTTCAATCAGTTGAATCACTGCGTTAAGGTCACTTGCCGCTTCAATCTGATTTTCGGTGTTGTGGTCTAAAAGCGTCTCAATGAATTCATCGCTTGGCTCTGTGTTTCGGGCTTTGAGACGGTCGAGGCAGTTGTTTCGCACCATTGTTAATACAAACGCAAGTGGTGGTTTGTCGGGTTCTATCGTGTCCCGTTTGATCCATAACTCGGAGTACACATCTTGCACGCAGTCTCGCGCCTCGTCACGGTTACGGAGTAAGTTGTATGCAAGTGCATACATCTTTCCGCTGAACGGCAAATATATTTGCGTAAACTGCTCGTGCGTCATACTCTGTTTTGATGGCTTTCTATATGTATTACGATTTTCCCGCCCAAATCTTACAACCACACTTCATTTTTTTTCCGAAAAACTGCACAAAGGTACGACTTTTTTTGCACATGAGCAAGACAAGAATTAAAAAATAAAAATTCAAAATTGTTTTTTTTTGTCCAAAAAGACCAAAAATAACGTCAAAATTTGCATATATGCAAAATTTGTTGTACCTTCGACCTCCTCCCCCATACATGGGGTCCCCTTCGAAAGTACAGTCGCATTTTGCGGAATATATGGGCAGGGCGGGTATTTTTTTGAGAAAAAGAGACTGATAGTCTTTCTTTAATGAGCAAGGAGCACCTATCTGTGAGCAAGCTCCCAATTGGCACTCCATGCCCATTAAATATGCGATAAATCGCATCTTTTCTCAAAAAAAATACCCGAATGCTTGCATATATGCAAAATTTGTTGTACCTTTGCAGCTGCAAAATGAAGTGAAAGCAATGAGCAAAGTACTTTTGATATCTACCGGTGGTACGATTACGATGGTTCGTCAGAAAGGGACGAACGCGTTGGTACCGGCTGACATAGAGACGTTCAAGGCCTTTATGCCGGAACTGTTTGCCAGCGATGTAAAGGTTGATATTCAGGCCTTTACGCCGCTTATCGATTCGTCGGATATAGGTCCTGAAAGCTGGCGAAAGATGGCGCAGATGGTGGTGACACATTACGATGAATACGACGGTTTTGTTGTACTGCACGGTACGGATACCATGAGTTATTCGGCATCGGCACTGTCGTTTATGTTGGAGAACTTAGGCAAGCCGGTGGTGTTCACGGGTAGTCAGTTGCCGGTGGGCGTGCTGCGCAGCGATGCGAAAGAGAACCTGCTGACGGCGATAGAGATCGCTGCTGCCAAAGATGAGGACGGCAATGCCATCGTGCCCGAGGTGACTATCTATTTCGAGGATCGTCTGTTCCGCGCTAACCGTACGACCAAACGCAATGCAGAGCATTTCTCGGCGTTTAACAGCTATAACTATCCGGCATTGGCAAAAGCAGGTGTGCATATCACGTATCAGCCTCATTTAGTGCATTATAACGATCCCCGACTGCCGCTGACGCTCCATGATTCGTTTGATACCAACGTAGCGGTGCTTAAGCTCTTTCCGGGTATTCAGCAGTCGGTAGTGCGCGCGTTACTGCGTACGCGCGGATTGAAAGGTGTGGTCTTGGAGACTTTCGGAGCCGGTAATGCCCCGACCGACAAATGGCTCTACCGTGAGCTGAAAGCGGCGGTGGACAGAGGTATCATCATCGTCAATAAGACGCAATGCAACACCGGTTCTGTGGAGATGGGACTATATGCGGTGTCGCTTAATCTGATGAAAGCCGGTGTGCTCTCGGGATACGATATCACCACCGAAGCTCTGCTGACGAAGATGATGCTGCTCCTCAGCGAACGTCCCGAGCAGGCACGGGAGTTGTTGGGCAAAGATCTATGCGGAGAGATGACGGTGGATTAGACCGGCTACGCCTGACAGAGTACAGACCGTCCTGCGGACTGACAGAATACAGACCAAATTTCACCATGCGGATGGTAAATCGGTCTGTCAGCGAGTGAAACGAGCGGTCTGTCAGTGAAACGGTCTGTCAGTGAACAACGTGAACGATCATTAATCAAATTAAAAATATATGAAAAACTTAGAACCAAAAGGTTTGTGGAGCAGTTTCTACAGCCTTACGCAGATCCCGCGTCCGAGCGGTAAACGCAAAGAGATTGCGGACTTCTTAGTGAATTACGGAAAGAGTCTCGGTTTGGAGACCCTTCAGGACGAGATCGGCAATGTGCTGATTCGTAAACCGGCTTCGGCAGGGTATGAGAATCACCCGGGTGTCATCTTGCAGGGACACATGGATATGGTACCACAGAAGAACAGCGATAAGCAGTTCGATTTTGAGAAAGACCCGATTGAGGCATATATCGAGGACAACGGACAGTGGGTTACGGCTGATGGCACGACCCTTGGTGCGGACAATGGTATCGGTGTAGCTACTGCGATGTCAATCCTTGCGGACAAGAACGCCGTTCATCCGCCTTTGGAGGCATTCTTCACGGTCGATGAGGAGACCGGTATGTACGGCGCTAATGATCTGAAGAGCGGTTGGTTGAAAGGTAAATACCTGCTGAACTTGGATTCCGAGACGGAGGGTGAGTTATACGTGGGTTGCGCCGGAGGTATCGATGCGGAAGCTACGTTCGCTTATCAGCCGGTAGAGACCGAAGAGGGTGATATCGCGCTGAGAGTGACGCTGAGAGGTTGCAAAGGCGGTCACTCGGGTTGCGATATTCATCTGCAACGGGCGAATGCGATCAAGTTGCTGTTCCGCTTCCTGAAAGATGCGGTCGCTAATTTCGAGGCACGTTTGGCGTGTGTGGAAGGCGGTAACATGCGTAATTCTATCCCGCGTGAGGCGTCGGCAGTCATCACTATTCCGGAAGAGAGCTATCAGGACGTACAAGATCTGGTTGACCGTTACGAGGATCTCTGGCTGCGTGAGTACGACGGTGTGGAGACCGACCTGCATTTCACGGCTGAGGAGGTAGAGTGCCCGAAGATGGAGATGCCGGAGGATGTGCAGGATTTCCTGATCCATGCTATCACACTCTGCCCTCATGGCGTCTATCGTGTCATTCCCGAGATGCCGGACATCGTAGAGACCAGTAATAACCTCGCTATCATCGAGACCAAAGAGAATACCGTCAAGGTCATCTGTCTCGCTCGTTCGAGCGTAGAGAGCCGCAAGGAAGAGTTGGCTTCCGTCATTCAGTCGGCGTTCTCGTTAGCTGGCGCAGAGGTGAAGTTTGACGGTGCTTACCCTGGTTGGAAACCGAACTTCAAGAGCGGTCTGCTCAAGACGATGAAAGAGACGTATGAGAAAGAGTTTGGCAGCGAGCCGCGTATCGTCACTATTCATGCCGGTTTGGAGTGCGGTATCATCGGTTCCAAATACGAGGGCATGGAGATGATCTCGTTCGGTCCGACTATCGAGCATCCGCACAGCCCTGACGAGCGTGTGAACATCGCTACCGTGCAGAAGTTCTACCGCTACGTACAAGCAGCGCTGAAGGCACTGTGATAATCCGCCAATATTGGCGGATAGAAAAAATAGAGGTTCTCATTTGCTGAGAACCTCTATTGCTTTCTTGGTGATTTCGTCGTCTCGTTCGAAGAGGGGGAAGAAACCCTCGTCACCCAAGACATCGCGAACGATATAGGCGTTCAGAAGACGCGTGATGAGCGGCTTCGATTTGGCGATCTGTTCCTCGTTCGGCGCTACATCTTTCTCGGCAGCAAAAGCCACGAACTCACGCAGGATGTTCCGGCTATTGAGGTATTGCTCGAGAGACTGCCAGTCTTTGTATTTCGCTAACTCCTTGCGGTGTTTGTCCGTATATTGGTACGCAAACTGGTAGGTGAAAGCGAGGTTGACGCACTTGTTGTACCAAGGGGTGTTGAGCGTGGTGTCGCGTCCGACGAAGATGTCCGGCATGATACCTCCACCGCCATGAACGATACGTCCTTTCTTGGTGCGATAGGTGGTGGTGTCATTGAGGTGGATACTATCCGCCGAGAACTGCTCGCCGTGCTCAAAGCGCTCAAGGAGCTCTTTCTCGTAGTCTTTCTGCTCTCCGAGCGTATAGGGCTTCTGGATGCAGCGACCCGAAGGGGTGTAGTAGCGCGCTACGGTGAGCCGTACGGCACTGCCGTCGCTAAAGGGCATCTGCTGCTGCACGAGACCCTTACCGAAGGAGCGGCGACCGATGATCGTAGCACGGTCATTATCCTGCATAGCGCCGGAGAAGATCTCCGATGCAGAAGCCGAGAAATCATCGATAAGGACGGTGAGCGGCACGTCTTTGAATCGTCCGCTACCATCGGCTTTCGCCTCGTAACGGGGATACGCACGACCTTCGGCATAAACGATCATCTCTCCGCGTTGGAGGAACTCGTTTGCCATACGGATTGCTTGATCCATATATCCGCCGCTGTTCTCGCGCAGATCCACGATATAACGCGTAGCTCCTTGCACTTTGAGTTCGGCAAGAGCGGTGAGGAACTCGCGATAGGTGGTCTCGCCGAACTTATTGACGCGTACGAAACCGATCTTGTCTTTCGACTTTTGACTTTCGACTTTCGGCTCAATAATGAATTTCGCATCCACGGAGTTCACAGGTATGTCTCCACGGGTGATGGTGAAATGGAGCATTTCGGACGTGCCTGCACGCAAGATGCCTAATTTGACTTTCGTGCCTTTGGGTCCGCGCAAAGTCTTCATCACCTTCTCGTTGTTCATCTTCTTGCCGGTGAACGTACTGTCGTCCACTTCGACCAGTTTGTCTCCGGCTAACACGCCGACGCCTTCACTCGGTCCGCCTGCTATCACCGCTACGATGCGTACGGTGTCCTGCTGGATAGTGAACTGAACGCCGATGCCGGAGAACGAACCGGCTAATTCGGAGTTAACCATCTCCAGATCTTCTTTGGGGATATAAGAACTATGCGGGTCGAGTTTCTGCACGAGTTCGGACATCACCTCATCGGTGATGCTGTCCACGTTGATCTCGTCCACATAGGCAGACTCCATGAGTTCCAGCAAACGGTCCACTTTGGTGGGTTCGATAGACCACTGACCGTTCTGATAGATGATACGTTGCGCGTTTGCTTTCTGGGTCAAGGCAGAGCCAATGAAGATACCCAAAGCTACCGCGATAACCGTCAGAGTAGGAAGAATATACTTTTTCATAATGTATAATTTTAATGTTAGACCGCTTCGCTGACAGACCGTTACACTGACAGACCGCTCGTTTCACTCGCTGAAAGACCGATTTACCATCCGAATGGTGTAATCCAGTCTGTACTCTGTCAGGCGGAGCCGGTCTGTATTCTGTCAGTCCGCAGGACGGTCTAAAAACTCCACTTCGATACCGGCTCTTTTGAGCAGCTCCACGCCGTCCATGATACGGTACTCTTCGCCGTACACGACCCGTTTGATACCCGACTGAATGATCAGTTTGGAGCATTCGAGGCACGGCGAAGCGGTGACATAGAGGGTAGCGCCGTCGGAGGAGTTGTTGGACCTCGCTACTTTGGTCAGTGCGTTCGCCTCGGCGTGCAGTACGTAGGGCTTGGAGACATTGTTCTCGTCCTCGCAGATGTTCTCAAAGCCCGAAGGGGTACCGTTGTAGCCGTCGGAGATGATCATCTGGTCCTTCACTAAGAGGGCACCTACTTTGCGGCGCACACAATAACTATTTTCCGCCCAAGTGCGCGCCATGCGCATATAGAGGTAGTCGCGTTTTTGTTGTTTATCCCTAAACATGTGCTATTTGGTCATTTTTTATGTAGCAAGCTCGATAGCCAAGACCATACGCGCCTGATGGAGGCTATATAGAGGTTAATCTCGCGTGTAGTGTTCGTCACGCGATTCTCGATGCGCAGGTAGTCTATCTCCGCCTGATGCTCCGCCTCGAGTGTCTTCAGCGCCAACTCCTCTTCGCTGCCGAGCTGCTTGGACATGAGTCGGATAAAGGGGTGGATGAACAAGGGTTTCCTACAGGCAATCACCACGAAGATGAGGATGATATACCCGGCTCCCAGAATCAGCGCGGCTGCCCACAGCGGCATCACATTCGTCATCGCGTGAAGCGCTGCTACAGAGCCGAAAGCCAGCAGCGCAAAGACACATAAAACGACAGTGAAGATCAGCAGGAAAAGTCCCAGAATACGACTTACGATGCCGATGAGGTGCAGTCTGCCTATTTCTCCTACGGATTTACCGTAGGAGGTAATCTCTTGCTTGAGTCCCTCGAAATAATCGTTCTTCATTGGTTTTGGGTTGTTTTTCGTTATTTTTGTAGCAACTCTGCGGCGAAAGACTTGACGTCGATGCCGTCGAACGTGCCCGAAGACATCATCAGCAGGGCTACGCCCTGATGGCTGAATGCTGAATACTGACGGCTGACGGCTTTCTGCAAGGCTTCGGACTCCGTAAATACCTCTACATTTTTCGTGCCAAACGCTTTTCGTACGTCTTCCGCAGAGATGGGGGTGAGCCGTTTATGCTCGATCACTTTGGGGTTGAAATACACGTAAGCGACGTCCGCCTCCTTCATGCAATCTTTGTATTGCGGCAGAAAATCCGCCATGAGGGACGAGAAGGTATGGAGCTCCATGCAAGCGATGAGTTTCTTCTCGGGGTAACGCTCACGAACGGCATTGATGGTAGCCTTTAGTTTGGAGGGCGAGTGGGCGAAGTCTTTGTACGCCACCGAACGGTCGTTCTCGCAAATCTTCTCCAAGCGGTTCGAAGCGCCGGTGAACGTACTGATCTCGCGGTAGAAATCATCCGGCGCAACGCCGATACAATGACACGCGAGCATCGCCGCCTGCAAATTCTGCATATTATGTTTGCCGAAGACCTGCATCGGGACATTCCCGTCGTACGCGTCGTAAGGAATAACGGAAACCCCTCCCGACCTCCCCTCAAGGGAGGAGGATTGCTTTACTTCTTCCGCCAGAAGGCAGAGGTTCTCATCGCCTTTGAAATAGATGAATGAGCCGTTGGGCTCAATACTGTGGACGAACTTACGGAAGGTTTCCACGTATTCGGGGAAAGTGGGGAAGACATTGATATGGTCCCACGCGATGCCGGTCAGAATGGCTACATGCGGGTGATACCACAGGAATTTAGAGCGCAAATCCAACGGACTCGTCAAATACTCATCTCCCTCAAAGACCGCGTATTTGGCGGTGTCGGAGAGCCGTACCATTCGCTCGAAGCCCTCTATCTGTGCGCCCACCATGTAGTCAGCTTCGATGCCGAGACGGTTGAGTACATAGAGGATCATGGAGGTCGTGGTGGTCTTGCCGTGCGAGCCGCCGACTACGATGCGGATCTTGTCTTTCGTTTGCTCGTAGAGGTACTCGGGGAACGAGTATATCTTGATTCCTAACTCACGTGCACGCACCAATTCCGGATTGTCCTCACGGGCGTGCATTCCTAAGATGATAGCATCTATATCCTTGGTGATACGCTCCGGATACCAGCCCATCTTGTCCGGCAGCAGACCGGCATCGCGCAAGTGGGTAAGCGCCGGATCGAAGATCTCGTCATCCGAACCGGTCACTTGGTATCCCGCTTTGGAGGCAACGGCCAATGCCAAATTATGCATTGCCGCGCCACCGATAGCTATGAAATGTATATGTGTCATTTAATGTACGATTTAATCATGTACGATGTATGATTTATGTAAGATTGTATTTAAGGACGATTTGCGCGACCTTCGTACTTTTGTTCCTTCGTAAATCCTTCGTACATGGTACATTTGTCCTTCGTCCATTACTTAAACAGCTTATCGAACTCCTCTTGGCTAACTGTCTTGGGCTCGATTTTAACGATGCCCTTGATAGCAGCGAAGATCTTGTCTTCAACGACGCGCTCAACGATGTTACGCAGTTGGTCTTCGTTCTTGAGCATCTCCTGAGCGTAGTTAGCGAGCATATCGTCCTGTACGTTCATCAGACCGTACTGCATGAACTGCATCTGGGCAATACGTTTTGCAAATGCTTCTACTTCCTCTTTCTGCACGTCGATCTTGTACTCTTTCATGAGTTGATCTTTCGCGAGGTGCCATTTGAGCTCATCGAGCATCTTATCGAAGTCTTTGTCCAGTTCCTCTTGAGTCATCTTCTCGTTGGTCTCCAATACCCAACGTTTGAGGAAGTCAACCGGGAACTCGATCTTCTCCATCTTCTTCATCACAGCGGCTTTGACATCCAAACCGAAGCGGTATTTGGACTCCTCAGCCAAACTGCGCTCGATATCCTCTTTGATGCGTGCACGGAAAGCTTTCTCATCTTTCGGAGCATCTGCACCATATACTTTTGCGAACAACTCAGCGTCCACAGCGCAAGGTTTTACTTCTGCTTTCGTACCTTTCTCCTTGTCCTCGGGGATGTACTCTCCGAAGCGGTTAGCATACGCCTCTACCTGCTTGTCTACCATCTCTTTGGTTGCCTCGATGGTGTACTCCGGCAGTTTGTTCTTACCGTTCAGCTTAGCATCGAACTCCGGTGCTACAGCGATGTCGAAAGCGAAAGTGAAGGTCTCCTCGTGATCGAGATCTACATGACCTTGCTCTGCATTGGGCAGAGGATCGCCTAAGATAGCCAATTTGTTGTCCTCGATGTGCTTCTGCAGGCCTTCGCCCACTTTCTTGTTCAGCACATCAGCTAAGATGCCCTTACCGTACATCTTCTTTACCAAACCGGCAGGTACCATACCCGGACGGAATCCCGGCATCTGCGCTTTGTGGCGCACTTCTTTCAGTTGTTTTGCTACTTCTTCCTGATAGTCAGCAGGCTCAATAGTCAGCGTTACTACTGCCTTCAGGTCTTTCAATTCAGATTGTTCAATTTTCATAATATATTTGTTTTATCTAGTTTTTCTAGTCTGTCTAGTTGATCTAGTTGATCTAGTTGATCTAGTGCGTCTAGTTCGCTTACGCTCTTCCGGCGCGTTTACGCTCGAGTTCGTCGAGGATGATCTTACGGATTCGCATAGCGTGCGGAGTAACCTCTACGTACTCATCCTCTTTGATGTATTCGAGTGCCTCTTCGAGACTCATACGTACAGGAGGCGGCAGCACGGCTTTGTCATCCGCCGATTTGGAACGCATGTTCGTCAGTTTCTTGGATTTGGTCACGTTGATGACGATATCGCCTTCCTTGGCGTTCTCGCCCACTACCTGTCCGGCATAGACCTCTTCCTGCGGATCGATGAAGAACTTACCGCGGTCTTGCAGTTTGTCCAGCGCGTACGCATAAGCTGTTCCGGCTTCCATAGCGATGAGCGAACCGTTGTTACGCTTCACGATCTCGCCTTTCCACGGCTGATACTCGAGGAAACGGTGTGCCATGATGGCTTCTCCGGCAGAGACGTTCATCACATAGGTACGCATACCCATGATACCACGGCTCGGGATAGTGAACTCAAGGTGTACACGGTCGTTGACCATCTCCATCTTCGTCATCTCACCTTTGTGGGTAGAGACGAACTCGATGATCTTACCCGAGCACTCTTCGGGCGTGTTGACCGTCAGAGACTCTACCGGCTCGCACTTGACGCCGTTAATCTCTTTGATGATCACTTGCGGCTGACCCACTTGCAGCTCGTATCCCTCACGACGCATGGTCTCAATGAGCACCGACAGATGCAGCACACCACGTCCGAACACGCGCCAACTGCTCTCCTCAGCGCCTTTCTCTACACGCAGAGCGAGGTTCTTCTCCAGCTCTTTGTTTAGACGGTCTTGGATGTGACGGGAGGTAACGAACTTACCGTCCTGTCCGAAGAAAGGACTGTCGTTGATGCAGAAGGTCATGCTCATCGTCGGCTCGTCGATAGCAATCGGTTTGAGCGGTTCGGGGTTCTCTGCGTCGCAGATCGTGTCACCGATCTCAAAGCCGTCAATACCGATCATGGCGCAGATGTCACCGTTCTTGACCACATCGGTCTTCACGTGTCCCATACCCGAGAACGTATGCAGCTCTTTGATCTTCGTCTTGACCATCGTACCGTCTTTCTTAGCCAGCGTGACTGCCTGTCCGTCCTTGAACTCACCGCGGTGTACACGACCGATACATATTCGTCCGACGTAGCTGTTGTAGTCCAGCGAGGTGACGAGCATCTGCGGTGTACCCGGGTTGTCAACCGGAGCAGGGATATACTCGATGATAGCGTCCATGAGGTCGGTCAGGTCCGTCGTCGGTTTTCTCCAGTCCCGCGACATCCAGCCCTGTTTAGCCGAGCCGTACAGCGTCTGGAAATCCAACTGGTCATCGGTGGCATTGAGGTTACACATGAGGTCGAACACCTCTTCTTGTACCTCGTCCGGACGGCAGTTCAGTTTGTCCACTTTATTGATCACCACGATCGGTTTAAGCCCGAGTTCCAATGCTTTTTGCAGCACAAAACGGGTCTGCGGCATCGCGCCCTCAAACGCATCGACGAGCAGCAGTACGCCGTCCGCCATGTTCAACACACGCTCTACTTCGCCACCGAAGTCCGCGTGCCCCGGAGTGTCAATAATATTGATTTTAGTGCCTTTGTAGTCGATGGCTACGTTCTTGGCAAGAATAGTGATTCCACGCTCACGCTCGAGGTCGTTGTTGTCCAAGATCAACTCCTTCGGCTGCTCGCTGAAGGCGGACTGCTGCTTTACCACATTAGCCGTATAAAGCATCTTATCGACCAGCGTCGTTTTACCGTGGTCCACATGCGCAATGATTGCTATATTTCGAATGTTTTGCATACTTTAAATATTGTATTACGTGCGCACCCCGCGCACATATTCACAAAATTATCGCGCAAAGGTACTGCTTTTTTTTGACATACGCAAGTTTTTGGGCATTTTTCTGCTTAATTTGTAGTTTTTGTGTGCTTTTTGTTCGTTTTGCATCGGGAGACATAAAAGAGAAGGACTCCCGATCAGGAGTCCTTCTTGCTTTTACCGCAACTCAATCTTGCGGCTCACTGTTTCACCTTTGACCTTTGCATACAAACGGTATGTACCACGGTCTAATTCAAATTCGACGAAGTGGCCTTTTTCTTTCTGAAGCAGTTTGCCCTGCATAGAGTAGAGCCGGGCTTCTTCCATCTGACTTGAGGTGACTACCAATGTGTTCTCGCGGAAACGTATACGCAATTCATCATTGTTCTTTGCGGCGTCCGCCATGTTTACGCCTGCGAACAGGCTGCAAACGAGTACCAATACCACACTAACTTTGTTCAACATCTTTTTCATAGTTAGTCCTTTCTTTTTATAACAGATAATACCTGTTTTTCGTTCGCACCAATAATACGTTGTACTTCGTACATTGTAAATTGTAAATTGTAAATTGTAAATTGTACATTGTACATCATATCAGGTGTCATCGAAAAACGGTGCAAAGGTACTGCCTTTTTGGGAATCTTGCAAATAAATTGAACATAAAATGATAAATTTCTTCAAAATGAGCACTCCATTTTACAAAATATCAGAAACCGTCCCCGATTTCTGACATTTTGCTATTTCGACTTAGCAATTAGGTAAGACCGCTTCGCTGACAGACCGCTTCGCTGTTAGACCGTTTCACTGTAAGACCGCTTCGCTGTTAGACCGATTTACCATCCGCATGGTGTAATTAGGTCTGTATTCTGTCAGTCCGAAGGACGGTCTGTACTCTGTCAGGCGTAGCCGGTCTATTTCGACGCTCGGATGTATAGAGGGATTGAGATCGCGAGGAAGACGAAGTTCGGAAGCCATGCTGCCGAGAAGGAAGACATGACGTTGTTGACAGAGAAAGTGGTACTGACGGTGGAGAAGAGGATATATCCTGCCGTCAGGACAATACCCATACCGAGGTTTTTACCCATACCTCCGCGCACTTTGCGGCTTGACATCGTCACTCCTAAAAGCGTCATGATAAATGCACCGACAGGACTTGCCCAACGCTTGTGGTACTCCACTTCGAAGGCTTTGACGTTACCGCTTCCGCGTTCGCGCTGACGCTCCATGTAATGACGCAACTCCGGCGTCGTCATCTGCTGGGCCTGCATCGCCGTCACGAACATCTCATCCGGTGTAATGGGCATGACGATATCCATTCGTTCGCCTTGCGTCATCTCCTCTTTCAGACCCGTGAACGTACGCTGCGTGTAGTTGTCCAGATGCCAGTTATAGAGCGAGTCGTAATAGATGCGGTCAGCGATCGTTCGCGAGGTCAGACTCTTTCCGTTGAAATGCTCGATGGAGCAGCGGTAACCGATGTTACTGCGGCGTTGAAAAGACTCGATGAAGAGCACTGTGCCCGGTTCGACCTCCAACTGCATGTTACGGGCATGATCGCTTGTGAAGTGGTCAATGTACTTGTCCGTGAAGTTGAGCATTCTCTCCGAACTCTTGGGGATGACCCAACCTCCTAAATAGATGCCGAGCAGAAAAAGCACAGTCGCGGAGAAAGCATAGGGACGCATCATCCGGTGGTAACTCATACCCGTGGCGTGCATGGCGATGATCTCCGAGTTACCGGCTAACTTACTGGTAAAGAAAATGACGGAAATGAAGATGAACAGCGAACTGAACATGTTCATGTAATAGGGTAGAAAAGGCAGGTAGTAATCGAGGACAATCTCGCGGAAGGGCACTTGTTCCTCGAAGAAATCGTCCATCTTCTCCGTCAAATCAAAGACAATCGCGATGGATAGCACCAACACGATGGAGAAGAAAAACGTTCCCAAGAACTTCTTTACTATGTACCAGTCTAACAGTTTCACAGTCGTTGCATGATGTTCGGCAAAACAGAAGCTTTCCAAGCGCTGAAATCTCCGGCGAGGATGTGCTGACGAGCCTGTGTGACGAGATCCAGATAGAAAGCGAGGTTGTGAATCGAGAGGATCTCTAAGCCGAGCATCTCTTGCGCGTGTATTAAATGTCTTGCGTACGCACGTGTGTAAGCGTGATCGACATACGAGGTGCCGCACGGATCGAGTTCCGTGAAGTCGTCCTCCCATTTCTTATTGCGCAGGTTCATCACACCCTGCCATGTGAAGATCATACCGTTACGACCGTTCCTCGTCGGCATCACGCAATCGAACATGTCCACGCCTCGTTCGATAGCTTCGAGGATGTTCCAAGGCGTACCCACACCCATCAGGTAACGCGGTTTGTCCTGCGGCAGGATGTCGTTGCAGACCTCGATCATGTCGTACATGACTTCGGTCGGTTCGCCCACAGCCAAACCGCCGATAGCGTAACCGTCGCGATCCAAGTCCCTTAACCGCTTACATGCCTCTTGACGCAGATCGGAATACGTGCAGCCCTGCACAATAGGGAACAGGTGTTGCTGGTAGCCGTATAAGTCTTCCGTCCCGTCAAAGCGAGCGATGCAGCGGTCTAACCACCGATGGGTCCTGTCCATCGAGTCCTTCGCGTATTTCTTGTCCGCCGTGCCCGGACAGCACTCGTCAAAAGCCATCATGATGTCTGCGCCTATCTCACGCTCTATGTCCATCACACTCTCCGGCGTGAAGAGCAGTTTGCGTCCATCGATGTGACTGCTGAAACGCACACCCTCTTCGTTCATCTTGCGGATGTCGGTCAGACTGAAGACCTGAAAACCGCCGGAGTCCGTCAAGATGGGTCTGTTCCAGCCCTCAAAACGATGCAAGCCGCCGGCTTTGCGGAGGATCTCGGTGCCCGGACGAAGGAAGAGATGGTATGTGTTGCCAAGGATGATCTGCGCTTTGATGTCGTCTTCCAACTCCTTACGCTGCACACCTTTCACGGTGCCCACTGTACCCACGGGCATGAAAATAGGGGTCAGTATATCCCCATGATCCGTGTGCAGCACACCTGCTCGTGCGCCGACACCCTTCGCTTCGCTATATAATTCAAAAAATGCCATTAACTCTTTAACGTTGCGCAGCAACCATTTTAACTCTTTAACGTGTTTCCCTCTCCGGGAAACACAATGGATGGCTTAAACGAACGTGCTTCGTTTTCGTCCATCAGCGCATACGCCATGATGATGACGGTGTCTCCCACCTTCACCAGATGTGCGGCTGCCCCGTTGATGCAGATGCATCCGCTTCCTCGTTTACCCGGGATGACATAGGTCTCCAACCGTGCGCCGTTGGTGTTATCCACCACCTGCACGCGTTCACCGGCGTAGATGTTCGCCGCTTCCATCAGTGCCTCGTCAATCGTGATCGAACCGATATACTCCAAGTTCGCCTCTGTCACTTGCACCCGATGAATCTTCGATTTCAGTATGTTTAAAAGCATAATACACCAAATTAGCGCACAAAATTACTGCTTTTTTTTGATATATGCAAGAGAAGAGGCTTTTTTGTTGCTTTTTTGCGCAAATTTTGCATGTATTTAGCATCTATTTAGCTTTCATTCTCGTTCGCATTGCGTTACCATCTCGTTACCATTACGGACGTGTACGTACAGTTTGAATATTATTTTACCTCTTGTCCCGTGAGGGTGTAGATCTTGTCTCCGCGAAGAATGAAGATCTGACCGTTTTGGAGGATTTTGGTGGGCAGGTCAGGAGCTGCGAGAGGGATAAGTGCGGTCGGAGTGGATGAGGGCTCGGAGATCTCCAAGACCAAACGATCGTCATGCGTTCCTGCGGGTAAGGTCACGGAATAGCTACTGTCGGAAGTCAGGTGGGTTCGCGTGCCTGTCTGGGTGTCTGACAATACCACCTGCCTATCTTGGTTGCCATCGAGCAAGGCGAAGGTGTACGTTCCGTCCACAGGGATCTCGACACCAACAGGGATTGTCACGCTTTTGCTGCTGTCCGGCAGACAGTTGGCAGCCAGACGTTCGTAGCCGATTAGCGTATAGATATTCGGCTGTCCGGCATTGAGTTCCTTGCTGAGGTCTTGTCCGAAATCGAAAGCATTGGTGACCTGTTCGTTTTCCGTCAGCCGCACATAGGTGTGGTCGGCTGTCTTGTCGTCTTGCAGAAGCTCCAAACGAAATTCTCGGTGTCTGTTCTGATGCTGCGCTACGATGCCGCGGACGGGTTTGGAGATATTCGTCCAAACGATCTCGCCGCCGTTCTGCACCAGATAGGCGTGTGTCGGCAGGAAAGTGTATGCTTCGCAGGAGACGACTTTGAGCGAGTTGTCGGACATATTCCATTCGTACAGATAGGGCAGACCGCTGATACTTGTCGGAGCGTCAAAACCCGGCACACCGATGCACCGCCAAAAGCTGTCTTTCGTCCTTCGGTCTGCTTCGCTGCCAAGGCTCGAAGAGAGGTCGATGGTACATTGATAGGCCTCGCTGAGCGCAGGAATAGTCTCGTTGGTAAGGGTCACGCCTGTGATCTTCGACAGGGCAGGAAAATAGAGCGTGGCAACATCGGTGTGGTTGCTCCAGATGGCTTCATTCGTCTCTGCCATCTGCAGGGCGTTCAGTTGGAGCAGATAGCCTTGCCCGGCATGAAGGATCGAGTCCGTGTCGTCGATCATGACCCAGTTGTCCGTTCGTTCGGCGAAATAGCCTTCTTCTGCGCGCCCTTTGCCGTCGTAGAAGAAGATGCGCCAATGCGTGCCCACTTCGCCGATACCGTAGATATCCGCCACCTGCACATCGAAAGGAAAGGAAATGAAGTAGTTATACCGCTCGTATTCGCTCAAGTTATCATCGTTCAGCGTAGTGCGGTGGAAGCGCATGGCGCCATATGCCTGCATAGCTCCTCCGTCACGGATGTCGATGCGTGTACCGCTCTCTTGCGCATCGCGTCTGAGAACGATATCCGCATCCGCAGGATAGACGGTGAAGGGGCAAATGACGTAGCTGTCCATCAACCCACCGCAGAAACGACCGGTCTGCATGAGTGCCTTGAGATAATACGTCCCGGGAGCAGATGGCGCCGTAAAACGAACGGCATTGATGCCTGTCTCTGCATCCGCTTGGAAACGGATATCCTCTATTGCGTTTTCTGCTTCGGCATCGTAGTACGCACTCCAACAGATGGATACCATCCCGTCCGGCAAGGAAGCGACAGTGGGCAGCACGGACACAGTCTGCCCCGCTGCGGCAGGACGGATAGACAGCGAGCTGATACCTGCCTGCAAGCCCGTAGCACAAAGGAGAACAGCCGCTAAGGCTCTTTTACGGCGAGATCCTCTCCATACCGCGAACAGTAAAGCCAAGAGGAAAAGCACCCATGGTTCGCCGATAGGAGTGCTATTACGAGATAAAGACGTGCCTCCGGCGTCCGGTTTGGAAGTCCAACCTGACCCTCCGGAAGCGATAGGCGCACGGCGGACGGAGGCGGAGTTCATACTGGAACCGATACTGCTCATATCCGAGGGTGTTTGGTCACTAAAAGGCGAAAAAATAGTACCGGCACATCTCGTACCGGTACTAAAGTTAACTATATTTTGTTTCATAACGTACTATTAGAGCCAGCGAACGTAGCAGAAGTCCATTCTGTGCGGTAGGAGCTCATGATACGGATACATACGCAGACCGAACTTCATTCCTCCGGCATAGTCGAGCTGGTAGGTCAGTTCGAAGAACAAGTGGCTTCCTTCGCTCTTCACCAACTTCAACGGCTCAACCTCATGGAGCTTGTCGTTGTTGTGGGTCGAAGTACGGATAGCTACGAGCTCTACGCCGATACCCTTGTCGTTCAGACCCTTCGTATCAAGTTCTACGGCTACTTTGAACTTGTCACCTACGTTGAGATTCATGAAGTTGTTCTCCCCGCCTTGGATCTTCACTACCTCAATCTCATCCCAGTGCGCAGCTACATTCTCTTTCCAATGAGCGATGGATTTAGCGATCTTGTAGTGGTCTGCTATCAGGAGGTTATGACGTTTAGCGAGCTTGTTATAGAACTTAGCGAAGTAGTCATCGATCATACGTTTCATGGTGAAACGCGGAGTGATCTTCGTTACGGAGTTCTTGATATACTGGATCCACTCAGGGCTGTAACCCTTGCTGTTCTTAGCGTAATACAGCGGGATGATCTCACGCTCCAACAGCGAATAGATAGTAGCTGCATCGAGCTGATCTTGGTGAGCTTGGTTCTCATAGGTGCGCTTCTCGGTCAGATACCAACCTGCTTTCTCTACGTAACCCTCGTACCACCAACCGTCCTTGACGGAGAAGTTGAGCACACCGTTCATCTGCGCTTTCTCACCCGACGTACCCGAAGCCTCCAGCAGACGAGTAGGCGTGTTCAGCCAGATATCCACACCGGAGATCAGACGCTTAGCCAAACGCATATCGTAGTTCTCCAAGAAGATGATCTTACCGAGGAACTGCGGCATACGGCTGATCTCGACGATACGCTTGATCAGACCTTGACCACCACCGTCTGCAGGGTGTGCCTTACCGGTGAACAGGAACAGAACAGGGTAGTTCGGGTTGTTTACCAACTTATCTAGACGCTCCAGATCGGTGAAGAGCAGGTGAGCACGTTTGTAGGTGGCAAAACGACGACCGAAACCGATCACAAGGTGGTCCGGGTTCATCTCGTTCAGCGCCTCGATGATACGTCCCGGGTCTCCTTGGTTCTTCATCCAGTCCTCACGGAACTGCTCCTTGATATATTGCATCATCTTGCGTTTCAAGCTCATACGTGCACCACAGATGATCTCATCCGGAATATCTGCATACGGCTTCCACATATCCATATTGGACTGATCGTTATACCATCCTTCCGGCAGGTACTTGCGGTAGATATCCTTCCATTCCGATGCAGCCCATGTCGGCATATGCACACCGTTGGTGACGTAACCCACATGCAACTCCTCCGGATAGTAACCCGGCCAAACGGGAGCGAACATCTTCCTCGATACCTCGCCGTGCAACCACGATACACCGTTTGCCTCTTGGCAGGTGTTGAGGGCGAAGACAGACATCGAGAACTTCTCGTTATGATCATCGGGGTTCGTACGACCCATACCGATCAGGTCATTCCACTCGATACCGAGTTTCTCTGCATACGAACTCATGTATTTGTAGAACAGACCCTCCTCGAAATAGTCGTGACCGGCAGGTACCGGCGTGTGGCAGGTATACAGACCGCTTGCGCGTACCACCTCTTTTGCTTCGTTGAACGACAATCCTTCCTCCTGAACCAGATCCACCAGACGCTGCAATCCCATGAGCGCTGCGTGACCCTCGTTGCAATGATATACATCCTTCTTGATACCGAGTTTCTTCAGTGCCAACATACCACCGATACCGAGCAAAATCTCCTGCTTGATACGGTTCTCCCAGTCTCCACCGTAGAGCTGGTGGGTGATCTGACGATCCCATTCGCTATTGAGTTCATTATCGGTATCTAAGAGGTACAGATCCATACGTCCTACCGCTACCTTCCAGAGGTATGCTTTTACCGTACGATCCGGATACGGCACTTCGACAACCATGTTCGTTCCGTCTGCCTCTTTCACCTGCGTAATAGGCAGGTTAGAGAAGTTCTGTGCCTCGTAGTTAGCGATCTGCTGACCTTCCGGACTCAGCGTCTGTGTGAAATAACCGTAACGATAGAGGAAACCGATAGCCGTCATATCTACGTTGCAATCCGAAGCCTCTTTGATATAGTCACCGGCAAGAATACCCAGACCACCCGAATAGATCTTCAGAATATGAGTCAGACCGTACTCCATCGAGAAATAAGCGATAGACGGTTTGCTCTTGTCCTTCGGAGCGTCCATATAAGCACGGAAATCGAGGTAGATCTCATTCAGCTTATTGAGGAACTTCTTGTCCTTCGTGAGTTCAATCATGCGGTCATAACTGATCGTATTGATCATCATAATCGGGTTCGAACCTGCGCGATGCCATGCATCAAGGTCAATGTAGCGGAAAAGATCCTTGACATCACCATTCCAGCACCACCAAAGATTGTAGGCAATCTCTTGCAGTTTGCTCAGCTCAGCAGGAAGAGCTGCATGGATATTGCACTCTTTGAAGTTAGGCTGATTAACTTGACTTACTTTAATTTTCATAACACTATATTATTTTATTTTTATTATTTCCTAATTTATTTTCTTTTCCTGATTTTCAGAAAAAAAGCGTGCAAAGTTACAACTTTTTTTGCACATATGCAAGAATTTTCGATAAAATTTACGATTATTATGCAAATTTGTTAATTACACTTAGCGGTTTTGCGATAAATACAAAAAAGTGTGCCTTCTTTATTCAGACACACTTTTTTCTCTTTTCCGGACAAATCCGCTTATTTATTCACAATATTAATACTCTTGTAATACACGAATTTCTTATCATTCGGAATCTTCGCCATCCACGACTCTATCTCTTGACGGTTCGTCTCTTCGTTTAGGAAAGGACACTCCGACTTTGTGAGAACGAATACCATGATGTCGGTTTCGATATCTTTGTCCGTGTACAGCTCATAATATGTGTTATGCTTCATTGGGAATTTGTACTCCTGATTGGCTTTAATTGGCGTCGATGGTTCACTACTGCTCGGATACAATCTTGTGCCTACGGATTCGTTCTCAAAGATGAATATTTTTAGATATGCATCTTTTGATGATAATACCGTAAAAGACATGCCTTGATCATCCACCATATAACTATTCTTGATCCCTTTTATAGATACGGTGAAGTCTGGGTCAGGGTCAATGCCTTTCTTTACAGTAGCGTTAATAACGCAGTAGAATGTAATTTCTTTCTTACGGACAGGATTCTCTTCATGGCCTTCTTCTATAACTTCGTAGTCTACTATAGTTCCATCCACCTGAACCATATTTACACTATTGAAACTCTCTCCTTCTGCGCCGCTTGCTACCATTTCCCATGCATTTACTTTTCCAGAGCTTACTTTTTCTACAGCCTTTTTCTTAGCATCATTAAGTGCATTCAGGGCTGCAGCCTTTGGACTGATATCCATGTCGGTGGTGATGGTACATTCACCGCGTATCTTTTTAACGCGAACTTCTTTCTCATGCTCCGCATACACGGGCATGAGAAAGAAGCTAAGTAAAACGAATAGAACTATACGTTTCATCGTTCATTATTCTTCCGGCATCGGCTGCTGGAAACCTTCGCGTACGAAATTGATCAGATCTTCTGCATGCTGACGAGCAAAATCGTTCTCCTTTTTCAGGTTCTCCAATGCGCGCATACGAGCCTTGCTTGCCTTGTCCTCGTTTACTACGTAGTAAGCCGTGTACTCGATGCCGTTCTTGGTCTCGCGATACAGACCGAAGTTCATCTTCAACTCACCCTTGATCTCTTTCTGTACCAGACCTTCGTAAGCCTCGAAGAACGAGTCATCGGATGCTGCTTCATTGCCCGCAGCTGCGTGTACGGAAGCGGCAATACGACCCTTCATGCTCATACCTGCCTCTTTAGCGTAGGTGATAGCGGCGTTGGTAGCTGCCCATTGCTTTGCTTGGTTGATGGTCTTCGTAGAGGTGTTGCCGCTTACGATACCCGTCAACTGGTAGTTACCTTCTTCCATCAGCGCCTTGCGGTAGTTGTAGAATACTTCCTCCAAGGTGAAGATGCCGTCTACACGCCATCCTTCTTTAGCAAACTGTTTTGCCTGTTTCTTAGCATACTTTTGTGCTACTTTCTCAGGGTTGGCTGCGTTCAACGAGCCGAATGCTACGATCAAAGACATAGCGATCATCAAAAACTTTTTCATGTTGTTGTCGTTTTAATGGTTATTAATGAATAGTTAATTTATTGCTTATTTCAAAGTCCATTTCTTCCACTCGTCGTTCAAATCTTCGCTGATCTGGATGCACGGAGTCTGCTCGCGGGTTGCCATCGCTGCCTCAAGACGCACGTTCTCGCTGATGTGGTTGAAGAGCTCGTCAAGCGGCATAGCACCCTTGCTTTCCTGTAATCCTTTGAGGAGGAAATAAGTGAACAAGCCGTGTTGCTGGTCTGCGAATGGATAAGCGGTCTGCTTGGCGTCAGCGGCGCTCAATACAATCAAATTACCGTGTACCGGGCTCTTTGGACGGGTTACGGCACGTACACCACGACCGCCTTGGGTCAACGGCTCACCGTTACGACGGGTTCCGCTGAAGCAAGCATCCAACAAGCATACAACGGCGCTGCTCGGCATCTCGCTTAACATGTTATACATGTCTTTCAACGACCACATCTGCTGCGGTTTCTCGGGGTTCGCATCTACCGGCAGCAGATAAGTCTCTTCGCCGTTAGGTACACCGTGACCTGCATAATATACAATGAATCGTGCATCCGAGCGTACGTTCGAAATACCTTTCATCCAATCCATAGCGTCCTCGAACTGGTTCTTGGTTGCATCTTTCGCCATGTGGATCTGACGGGACGGGATACCCAGCGTGCGGATACAGTACTCTTGGAATACCTCACCATCGTTGTGAGCGAAAGGCACAATACCTACGATTTCGTTATATTTCTCGTTGGCGAGAATCACTACATACGTATTGTCGTTCTTGCCGCTGGCGTTAGGAATGTTCTCGTCTACATCGCTCGTCATCTTCGGTGCCTCTACCGGGATATTGCTCGTTTGAGCCAACTGTTGGTTGAAGGCCTTGTGGATTGTGAACTTAACAGAGATCTTACGGAACTCAGAACCTTTCTCTTGGTGCTCTACCGCATAAATCTGGTAGCGGTTGTTGGTCTTCTGCAGATTGTCTACATAGGTCTCCAAGTATTGCTGAACACCTTGCGTACGCAGGAATGCCAACTGCGCATTGGAGCGGATACCGCCTTTCTTCGTTACGGTGATCTCATCGATATTATCGTTGAGGTAAATCATGCGGTTCTCAATGTCGCCGTACTCTCCTTTGTAGGGGATCATATTACGGATGGGAGTACCGTCGGTCACACCGGTGATGGTGATGGTCACATCTGTTCCCTTCGTGAAGTACTCAGCGAGTTCGTTGTCCACCTTGTTCTTGATGAAGGCAAGAGTGGTCTTACAAGCCTTGGACTGAGTCGGAAGGTAAGCTCCGGCTGGATAGTCATCCGTGTTCTTGGTAACGGTGAACTGTACCTCCTCCGGAGATTTGGTCTGATACGAGAACTCCAACTCAAGGTTCAACTCGTCACGACCTTCCGGTGATTTCTGGAGAACTACGTTAGGCTGAACACCCATCTTGATGCCTTCACCTACTCGGTTCTGGGGTTTGAGAGACTGGTTGTATGCCTCCAACTGCTGCATAAGCATAGCACGGCGTTGTGCTTCAGCTTCTTGCAAGCGTTGAAGCAGGTCTGCGCGGTTCTCCATGCGGAAATGATATATACCACTGACCGCTTCCTGCGTCTTCTGGGCTAACAGGTTGCTTCCGATTGCCATGAGGGCAACTAAAAATAATATCTTTTTCATCGTTTCTTACTCTTTTATGTTCATTTAAAATTGTAATGCCAAACCCAGACCGTTTGCGCTCGTACCCAAAGAGAGCTGTACTGCCGGCTCGCTTTTCTTCTTGGACTCAAGAGCCGTCGCATCCAATGCTCCACAGGTACTGTTATACACCTTCACCGAATGTCTGCGAGCTGCTATTGTACTGCAGCACATCAATGGAATACCCGTGATCACGCAGGCACTCATCATACCGAAGCATGTGCCCATACCGAAAGAGGAACCGTCTAACAATGCTCCTACGCAGAACGGAGCGGCGCAGAAAGTGGTAAGCAATCCACCCCAGAACATACCATGCCATTTGCTCTTGTAAGCGCGGTATGCCTGCGGACAATTGTCGCGGAGGAATCCTTTGTAGCCGCGGGTGATGTCGTTATTGCCGTTCTGATATACATGACGCCAGCGATACTCCAACTCCTCTCCCGGAGTAACTTCTGCTACTACCGGCTTCTCGGCTGCGATACGACCCGTGGCAGTTACTTTGAAGACCATCTTGTCACAATCGAAATAACCTTCGTCCTTGGTCGCATTCCAATAAACAATGCGGTTGTTACCTGCGGCAGTAGATTTACCGATCTCACCCGATACGGTCTTCGCGGGTTTGAAAGTAGAACCTCCGTCGAACGATACTTGCAGATTCGTATTAGCCTGCCCGTTCAGATCATATACAATGACTAAGGTCGTATCTTGCTGCATAGCACGTACATTAGATACCAACTGTGCCTGCGTATATGCTGCGCCGCATATTAGCGCTAAAAACAATATTACTTTTTTCATATCTCTACCTGTTTATAAATTATATATAGAAACGTACGCCTAAGTTTAAACCCCAGTCGAATAGATTCTTGACACCGAAACTTTCGTAGTGATAGTAACCGTCGTAGTAACTGGAGTAATACGATTTCTCTACTTCACCGAAATACATACCATAGCCCGGACGGAAGTCAAAACTGATGGCTGCTACTTTGGCAAAGGCAAACTCTATTCCGATAATTCCGTTCACCCCGTAGAAACCTCCTAAATTGTCATAGTAATCGCCATATTGGCCGTAACGGTAACGGTCAGAACTTAAATCATTAGTGGCCAATCCCAGACTGGTACCTGCTCCGATGAAACCCTCAATGCTGCAAATGTGGTTTTTCCACATCGAACCTTGAAACATGAAGTTTGGATTCACAAGAAACATACCGTATACCTTATCGTACGCGGTTATGTGAAATCCGAAATCAGTCTGTACGGCAAAATGTCTGGTAGGTAATACTTTCCAAGAAAAGCCGTCAAAATTACCCATACTGACACCTAAACTGTGACGGTAGGGTTTGGCAAATACTCCCAAAGAAAGAAGGAGTAGCCCTAAAAGGAAAAATTTTTTCATGATGTTTTTTGTTTGTTATAGAAATGTTTGTGTTTCTACATAATAATATTGGGCTTGCTGATGAAATTATACTCCTGTAGAGATTATAAAATTTCAAAAACGCCGCAAAATTACAAATTTTTTTTGAAATATGCAAATTTTTTTGTAATTTTGCACCGGATTTTATGATTTTGTTTACTAAAATTAGCAGAAAATGATAGAACAATCGGAAATTTTACGTCGTCGCGACATGCGGGATGTCTTCACTTTTACCATCGATCCGGCGGATGCAAAGGACTTTGATGATGCCCTTTCGTTTGAATGTCTGGCAGTCGTTGAAAACGACGGTCTGTCAGCGGAGCGGTCTGTCAGCGAAGCGGTCTGTCAGGCGCAGCCGGTCTATAGAATCGGTGTCCACATAGCCGATGTCTCTTTCTATGTTCGCCCGGGTACCAAAACGGATGAGGATGCCTATAAACGCGGTACGTCCGTCTATCTCGTCGATCGCGTGCTCCCGATGTTGCCCGAGGAACTGTGCAACGACAAATGTTCGCTCCGACCGAACGAAGACAAACTCTGTATGTCCGTCATCTTCACCATGGACGCGGACGCGCGCGTACGTAAATATAAAATATGTCGTACCGTCATTCGCTCCAATGCCCGTCTCAACTATGACGAAGCGCAGCAGATCATTATGGCAAATCAGACTAATGTGGAGAAGCCAATTGACTTTTGGCTTCGAAAAGGGAAGGCGGACGGGGAGTCCGAGCCGACCGAGACGTGTCGTACGATGATTGAGCATGTTATATGCGCAAATCAGACTAACGACACACAATCGAGAGAGAATCGGATCGGAGGCGGAACGGAGGCGCATCGGACCCAACACGAGGGCAATACACAATTGTCAGAGGCGATTCGTGTCCTCAATAATATCGCATCCAAGCTTCGTGCCGAGCGTCTCGCCAACGGCGCACTCACGATTGAGCAGGACGAGATGCGTTTTCGTCTGGACGAACATGGGCATCCGACGGAGATCTACTTCGAGTCTCCCAACGAGGCACATCATCTCATTGAGGAGTTCATGCTCTTAGCTAACCGCACGGTGGCTAAAGCAGTGGGATCCGGCAGACCGTTTGTCTATCGCGTACATGACCTGCCTGATGGAGAGAAATTAGAGGCGGTGTCTTCCTTCCGAAAACGCTTCCCGAACCTGCAACGTGCTATCGACCTGCTTACCATCCGTGCGCAAGCCAAAGCCGTCTATTCGACCTATAACATCGGTCACTACGGTCTCGCCTTTACCCACTATACCCATTTCACCTCGCCGATCCGTCGTTACCCGGATCTGATGGTGCATCGGCTCGTGGAGAAATATATCCTGACAGGCAAGAAAGAGTCCTTGACCCGGGAAGAACTGGAAGAGAAATGCGAACATTGCTCTGCTTGTGAGCAGGATGCAGCACAAGCCGAACGGGACTCCATCAAACTCTTTCAAACCATGTGGATGTCGGATCATATAGGCGAGGTGCTGCCCGGACATATCTCCGGCGTGACCGATTTTGGATTGTTTGTGCAGCTGGACGAGTCCCGCTGCGAAGGACTCATTCATATCTCCAACATCGGCGAACAGGGTGAGTATTGGCAGTACGATGAGAAGAATTTCAGACTCGTCTGCGAAAACAAAAACCATACTTCTCCCGAAAGCCCGAAGTCTTATACCTTGGGCGATCCGGTTACTGTAAAAGTGGTGCGCGCAGATGTAAATCGCGCACAAATTGATTTTGAGTTCGCTTAAATTTGCATATATCAATTTTTTTTCGTACCTTTGCACCCGAAATAAAATTCATCGACCAACGACTAATTTTTAATTACGATGGACTAACGACCATCGACTAACGACCAACGACTAATTTTTAATTTTTAATTACTATGGACTAACGACCATCGACTAACGACTAACGACTAATTTTTAATTACGATGGACTAACGACCATCGACTAACGACCAACGACTAATATGAATCGTCTATCCCTCATAGCTTTCTTGCTCCTTACGTGTACGTGCGTGTACGCGGAAACTATAATATTACGTACAGGCGCACGCGTACGAGGAACCATCGTCTTGCAGAACGAAGAAGTGGTCATCGTTCGCGATGAAGGAGGAGCGCGTTTTCAGTATCCGCGTGCCGATGTCGAAAATATCCTGACGGACGATGCGCTGGAAGCGGCGCAGGAGGCACAGCCCGAAGAGCAGGAGAAAACGACTACCAAGAAAGCGTCCGTCTTGCTCGAAGTGGGAGCCGGTACCGTTTATCTTCCTCGTGAAAAAATGGGTGCCTTTGCCAGTGTTGATTTTATGGTCGGCTCGCATCATATCGGCGAACGTCATATTTTCATCGGCGGTGGAATAGGTTATCATGGAATGTTTATGGGCGCTAATAAATACCATTTCCTGCCTATTCAAGCGGCATTGCGTATGCCGATCTTGGAGCAGAAGCATGCACCGGTCTTCGGCGCTTCTATCGGTTATGGTATCGGTGTGCCTAAGTCTAATATCACCGGCGGTCTCTATACCGGACTCGATTTGGGGTATCGCTACCAACTGAATCCCAAGACTGCAATCGGAGCCGTATTCTTCGCTCGTTTTCAGCAGGCGAAAGTGGAAGTCGTAGAGACGGTGGAAGGACATGATTATACCCACAAGGCGGGGCGCAACTTTATTTCTTTTGGTGCTAAGTTCACCCTCTATTTCTAACGATGAAAGCTCCCCGCAACAATAGAATCACGATCTTGCTCAATGAGAAAGAACAACGGGCATTGGAGCGTTTCTGCGAGCGGTATAACGTCACGAACCGCAGTCGTCTGGTGCGTGAGTCCTTGATGCGGGCAATACTCAGGAAAATCGAATCCGACGAACCCACTTTGTTCGATTAACCTCTAACCTCTAACCTCTAACCTCTATACGAAACGAAAAACGCCTCCGGGAAGGAGGCGTTACCATTTTCATCAACCTAAGTAAGTCATGAGAATGTGGCTGCGTTGGCCTTGATTGAGTTTGCGGATTGCTTTCTCTTTGATCTGACGTACACGCTCACGGGTGAGGTGCAGTTCGTCGCCGATCTCTTCGAGCGTTTTCTCGGGAGTACCGATGCCGAAGAACTTACGCAGGATGTCCGCTTCACGCGGAGTAAGCGTTGCCAATGCACGGTTGATCTCGGTAGAGAGCGATTCGTTAATCAGACCACGATCCGCATTCGGAGAATCTTCGTTGACCATCACATCGATCAGGCTGTTGTCCTCGCCTTCTACGAACGGCGCATCGACACTCACGTGACGACCCGACATCTTGAGCGTGTCAGCGATCTTATCTACCGGCATGTCCAGCTCTTCCGCCAACTCCTCAGCACTCGGCTTGCGTTCGTGTTCTTGCTCGAAACGCTGATAAGCCTTGTTGATCTTGTTAAGCGAACCAACTTGGTTGAGCGGCAGACGCACGATACGGCTTTGCTCGGCGAGTGCTTGGAGAATAGATTGACGAATCCACCATACGGCATAGGAGATGAACTTGAATCCACGGGTTTCATCGAATTTCTCTGCTGCCTTAATCAGTCCCAGGTTGCCCTCGTTAATCAAATCGGGCAGACTCAATCCCTGGTTCTGGTATTGCTTGGCTACAGACACTACAAAGCGTAGGTTACTCCGGACAAGTTCCTCCAGTGCTGCGCGGTCTCCGTTACGGATACGACCTGCCAATTCTACCTCACGGTCAACGGTTATCAGCTCCTCACGACCGATCTCTTGAAGATACTTGTCCAGACTTGCTGACTCACGGTTGGTGATTGATTTTGTAATCTTTAATTGACGCATCTATAATAAGTAATATACGATGTTCTTATAATGTTCTCCCTTTCGGGGTCCCCGACGGACGCAAACGTAGTGCGTCCGGTGGGGAGAGCGGAGGCATCGGTTGCCTGTCGATGTAGCAGAGCGGTATCGACCATTGCACACCGATTGCCGAACGCGAGTGATCCGGTCGGGATTCGAACCCGAGACCCACAGCTTAGAAGGCTGTTGCTCTATCCAGCTGAGCTACCGGACCCGGAGGTGTCCCCGTTAAACGGGGAAACCGGCCTCCGCCGGAAGGGGCTTAAACTCCCCTTCACTTTTTTTTGTTGTTCGCTTCCGCCTAGGAGGGCCTTACAACTCCCTCCCTATGCCTATTTGCACACAAAAAACGTGCCTAAATAGGCAATTAGCGTGCAAAGGTACTGCTTTTTTTTGACATATGCAAATAAAAACGTATTTTTCTGCGTTTTTTTACAATAAACTGTCAAAAAGTTGTGCTAAATCCTGTTTTCTGCATGCTCCAACGTGGCGATTTACCAATTCGCCGTTCTGGAAGAAGAGCATCGTCGGGATATTCATAATACCGTACTCTTCGCATGTATCAGGGTTATCATCTACATTAAGTTTGCCTACTACCACTTTACCTTCATACTCGTTGCTCAATTCCTCTAAAATAGGCAGCATCATTTTGCATGGACCGCACCATGCTGCCCAAAAATCTACTACTAACGGTTTGCCTGACGCAATCACATCCTTGATGTTAGCGTCTGTAATTTCTACTGTCATACTTGTTCTATTTTTTTTATGGTTATACGTTTTTGATTTGGTTTGCGCAGTAATATCTCTGTGAGCGGGTCTTCGAGATAGGTCTGCACAGCACGTTTGACGGGGCGTGCGCCGTTTTTGGTATCGTAACTCTTCTCCACGATCTCGCCTACTGCCTCCGGTGTGACGCTGAGTTGATGACCGTGCGTCTTCAGACGTTGTTGCAGCAGACCGATCTCGATGCGGACGATTTGACCGATGGTCTCTTTGTTGAGCGGCTCGAAAGTAACGACATTATCGATACGGTTGACGAACTCCGGCGGGAACTGCTTCTGCAGTGCTTTGAGCAGCATGCGGTTCGTCTCTTTCTGATCCATCGCTCCGGAGTTGAATCCGACACCTCCTCCGAACTCCAAGACCTGTCTCGTTCCGACATTGCTGGTCAGCACGATGATCGTATTGCGGAAATCGACGATATGTCCCTGACGATCAGTAAGACGGCCTTCGTCCAATACCTGCAGCAGGATGTTGAAGATATCCGGATGTGCTTTCTCTATCTCGTCAAAGAGCACGATGGAGTAGGGTTTGCGCCGTACTGCTTCGGTCAGTTTACCTCCTTCTTCGTGTGCCACGTATCCCGGAGGAGCACCCACGAGCAGACTCACCGTATGTTTCTCCATATATTCGGACATGTCGAACCGGATGAGCGCATCTTTGCTTCCGAACAGCTCTTCTGCCAGACATTGTGCCAGATAGGTCTTGCCGACACCCGTTTGTCCCAAGAAGAAGAACGTGCCTATCGGTCGTTTGGGGTCTCTCAGTCCGAGACGGCTTCGCTGAATAGCTTTGACGACGGTCTCTACGGCTTTGTCCTGTCCGATGATGCGTCTTCTCAAGGTCTCGCCCATCGTACGGAGTCGTTCGTTCTCGGCGGTCGCTACCCGTTGAACCGGTACACCGGACATCATGCTCACTACGCCTGCTACATCGTCGGTGGTGATAGTATATGCCGGGTCAGTCTCTTTGGGGCTGATCTGTTGCGCATGACTGCGTGCGCCCACTTCGTCCATGACATCGATCGCTTTGTCCGGGAAAGAACGGTCGGTGAGGTATCGTTCGCTCAGTCCCACACAAGCCTTGAGCACTTCGCGCGTGTAGATCACATGATGATAGTGTGCATAGTGTTCGCTAAGCCTCGTGAGGATCTTAAAGGTCTCATCGCCTGTGGTCGGTCGCACGGTCACTTTCTGGAATCGGCGTTCGAGTGCCCCGTCTTTCTCTATCGACTTAGCGTACTCAGCTGTCGTGGTAGCGCCGATGCACTGTACTTCGCCTCGCGCCAAGGCAGGCTTGAGGATATTGGCTGCATCCAACGAACCCGACGCGTTTCCGGCACCGATGATCGTATGTATCTCATCGATGAAAAGGATGATCTCCGGATGCTCACGCAGTTCGGTAAGGACGTTTTTCATGCGCTCTTCGAACTGACCGCGGTACGTCGTACCGGCTACCATAGAGGCGATGTCGAGGGTCACGATACGTTTGCCCTGCAGTGCTCCGGTCTTATCCGCCATGATCCGCAGCGCTAAGCCTTCTACTATAGCAGACTTACCCACACCGGGTTCACCAATGAGGATAGGGTTGTTCTTCTTGCGTCGGCTCAGGATCTGTAGCACGCGCTCTATCTCATCTTCGCGTCCCACTACAGGATCCAGTTTGCCGTTTTCAGCTAACTTGGTCAAGTCTCTTCCGTACTTGTCCAGTGCGGAGGTGCTGTTTTTCTTACCTTTCTGTTGCGGTTGTTGCGGTTGCCAAGGAGCATCATTGACATCTCCCATTTGGTTAGCTCCGTTAGTGGGAGTTGGGAACGTATAGTGCGGCTGACCGTAGATCTCCACTAACTGCTCATAACTGATACCCCATACATCTTCTAAATACGAAGCTGCCGTGTTGATCTGTTCGCGCATAATAGCCAACAGCACATGAGCGGTACAAACCACCTCTGCTTTGTATTCACGGCTGATAGACTCCGCAATGCGTAAAATCCGGTCTACTTGTGCGTTACGAAGCAGTTTCTCCGGATGTTCTTCTCCTCGTATGTTGTTCTCGATAGATGCTTTCGCCTCTTCTGCTCGGAAATCGGCACGGAGCAGCAAGTCATACGCCGAACCTTCACCCAAACGGATGATAGCCAGCAGCATATGCTCCGGTTCGATAGCAGGACTGCATAAACGCTCTGCCTCCTCCTGCATATATACAAGAACCTTATTTAAATTCTGTGTAACAATCATTATATCTTTGGACTAATACTTAATTCTTAATTTTTAATTACTATGGACTAACGACCATCGACTAACGACCAACGACTAATTTTTAATTACTATGGACTAACGACCATCGACTAACGACCAACGACTAATTATTAATTATAGAAGTGCCAAGCCAATCCTGCTCTAAAGACATCGTGGTTAGTGGGGTAGCCCGGCATTGCCAAATATTCATTACTCTTTTTCATGAATAAATGGTTAAGATGTTGATACTGCGCAAAGAAACGCAGACGGATAGAGCGTACATAGAAATTGGCATATACGCTCATCCACGGATAATTACCGATCTTCACTTCCTGCTGGGTAGCGAAAAGACCCGTTGCAGGACATAGAACCGGCGAGTGGTAACGCGTGAAATAACGCAGATCCACACCTATTTGTGCCTCCATCGCTCGTCTGAACCATACGCCGTGGTAATAGAGGCGGTTTTGCAGGATGACCAGAGGTACCGGCATCACGCTGTCGTTGGTACTATGTTGGATCACCACGCGGTTCTCTAAGTTAATCCAAGGCGTGGTCAGATCAAGACCTATATCGCCTGTGATAAGTTGTACACTTCCGCCGTATTGCCTTGGCTTCCAGTCCGCTGCGGAAGTGTAGATCGGATGAGTCTGATTCTCAAAACTGAAATCGATGCTGGGCTTGATCCATTTGGTGGGGTAAGCGATAGTGGCTCCTCCAAGGAAGCGGTATGTAAACCCGAAGTTATTGTCCCAGCATACATGGTTCGAGCGGAAACGCTGCCAATACGGACTCGGAGCTATGCTCTTCGCGTATGCACGCGCGCCTATATATAAGGTGTTACCGCCCACATTGAATTTCGTATCTAATTTGCCATGTACATCGAACTCACCTATCTTGTAACCCAGCAGACATACTTGTCCCTCGATGGTGTAGAGCACATTGGCTCCGCTGTGCTTGTGGATCGATCCTCCCACAAACGTGTTGTTCTTCCATCGGTAGTCATAGACCCCTGCGCTGTCGTACGGCTCGGAGTCATGTAAGAACCGCTGACACTCGTTCATGGCAAAGACGGTAGCACCGAACTTGAGCTTGGTGTTGTATGCCTCGCAGAACGTGACAGCAACCGTATTTAGTATCGTCAGTACGTCCGTCGTGTCATGCGTACTGATCGAGTCGTAGTACGTCACGGGATAGAACGTGGTGTCCGTCTCTTTCTCTATATAGCGCCTGTTGGAGTTGTTGGTCTCGAAGATATGCGAGAAAGTGATAAGCGGGATATGCTGTATCTTCACTGTATCACGCTTCACACGTTTGCCGTCCACCTTGACCTCTATCGAATCGATATACTCGCGTTGGCGAGTGATAGCATATTGGTTATGCAGGTATCCGCTGATGTACCGGTATCGTGTCATAGCGTTCAGTCGTACCGGTATATCGCCCGGAGACAGTTTACCGCTCAACTCATTCACATCTTGTACACCACCATTGTCAAACGAACTGAGTTGGCTCCAACTCAATGCGGCATGCATACTATAGTGATTGCCGTCATAACTGCCCCAAACGCTTCCTCTAAACAGCTTGCCTGCGGTATTGGCGTAGTGACCGGCTGAATTCAGATACTCCATCTCTGTGCCTAAGTTCAGACGCCGGTTGATATTTCCGGTGAACAGAAAACTGACATCGTTCTCCTCGTGCCCGTTGGTAAATCCTCGCTTGTAGGAGATGGTGGAGAAGGGAGTAGTGGTGTTGAAATACCGTTGTTGCTGCGGCGTCACCACATATGCCTGCCAGCAGGAGGCAAGTGGATCATCAATCGTCGTCAGTCGCTCTTGTACGATACGGCTCTCAATAGGCGAAACGAGCACGTTGCCGTTGAAAACACTGCTCGTCGAGTACCGCGTCTGTATGTCGATATCGAAATAATTGAGCCTTACTGTATCCGTGCCAAAGGGAATGGTGTCCGCGACGGCGCTGAACGAAGGCATGTTCCAAGTCCGAATGACGGTCTTGGTACGCGGAGCTTTGGCAGCGGCCACAAGGGTCGCTGCCAACAGCACTAATACTATGAATAATCGTTTGTACAAAATAGCGTATCCTCCTCCCCCTCCCCTTGTGGGGAGGGCGGGGTGGGGTTCTTTATTTCTTCTTCTTCAGTTTTGCCTGAAGCTCCTGAATCTCCTCTTCTTGGTTACGGATCGTCTTGAGCAGTTCGTTGAGTTCCTCGTTCTCGATAGTCGTCGGATACTGCTCTTCTACGGTCTGCAGGAAGTCGGACAGGATATTCATATAATTGATGAACGCATCGTAAGCCGATTCGTACTGCGTCTCGCCTTGGTCGATGTGGTTCATGTTATGCAGGTAGTTCGCATCCTGCAGACGCAGCCAATTGGTCTTCAGCGCTTTGTCTTGGCAAAGATGCACACGCTCTGCTACAGCAAACAGTTTATGGATCGCCTCTTGCTGCAAATCATTACCGGTGAAGATGCTCAGGTCTTTTGCCTCACCGCTCCAAGTCAACGGATACGGGCTCGACAGTACATCTTCAGCTGACAATTTCTTCGCAGCCTCCGAAGGTGTCATAAAGCCGATCTCACGCTCCATAGCGTAGTACGGCAGCGCCTTAAGGAAGTCGAAGATACCGGTTCCGGCATTCTGACGAACACCAAAGGTCTCGGCGCCGACCCAGATATTGATGATGTCCTCACCTTCCGGCAGAGCCTGAAGCTGGTTCGCATATTTCTCTGCGTCTATCGGGAAATTAGCCCAGTTAGGATCCGAGAAATGGAAACTGAGTTCATCGCTCAGGTTCGTGTTACGCAGCAGCACTTCATCTTCGGAGCACCGCCAGACTGGAATACACGGTTCGGACTCTTCCAACTGATTACATGCTTGGCTCCTTCGGTCATCATCACTTTGTAGCCCATCTTGTTCAGGTTAAATGCAGTCTCGTCGGTGTACAGCAACTCGGTGTTCCAAACGGTCTGAGCCTTTACACCGAAGATGCTCTCCAATAACTCGCCTTGCAGCTTGAGCTGTTTCTTGAACTCGTCCTGATCGTACTCTGATGCCAAGGTGTAGCTGTACGGAGTAGCGAGGAACTCCACACACTTGGTGGATGCCAACTCCTTAAGGATGTCGATCATCTCGGGGTTGAACTGCTCGAACATCTCAATCATCGTTCCGCTGATGCTGATAGAGCAATGGAACTTACCCTTACTCAGGTTGATCATGTCGCGGATGGTTTGGCAAAGCGGCAGATACGAAGTCTGTACAAGCCAGTTAACATGTTCCTCTGTAGCCAAATCATCGTAGTAGTAATGATCATGACCGATTTCAAAGAAACGATATCGCTTCAGACGGTAAGGACTGTGCATCTGGAAGCAAAAACATATATTTTTCATAATAATTAAATTACTTTAAACTTTTAACTTAAAAACTTCTCTCAACTCTCAACTCTCAACTATCAACTTACAAAGTGTGATTGATCACACCGTCGTAGATCCTGCGCACTTTCAATCCTGCGTCGGACCACTTGATGTTGTTCACCTCAGCGATACCGAGTTCATGCAAGCTCTTGTACAGCGCCGGATACTTGACGATCGCATAGATAGCATCTGCCATCGCATCGATGTCCCAGTAATCGGTCTTGATGGCGTGCTGGAGAATCTCTGCGCAACCCGACTGATGGGAGATGATCGACGGACAACCGACCTGCATAGCCTCCAACGGACTGATACCGAACGGCTCACTCACACTCGGCATGATATAGACATCACTCATAGCAAGCATCTCTTGTACCTGCTTGCCGCGCATGAAGCCCGGGAAGTGGAACTTATCGGCGATACCGCGTTTGGCTACGAGATCAATCATCTCTGCCATCTTGTCGCCGCTACCCGCCATCACGAATCGTACACCATCGGTCTTGCTCAATACGCGTGCTGCTGCCTCTACGAAATACTCCGGTCCTTTCTGCATCGTGATACGACCCAAGAAAGTGACGAGTTTGTCCTTGCGCGCAGGCTTGGTGAACTCTTCCGGATGAGCCAACGGCTCTACGGCATTGTGTACGGTGCTTACCTTACGCGGGTCAATTCCGTATTTCTCAATGACCGTGTTACGAGTCAGGTTACTTACGCATATGATATGATCCGCCATCTCCATGCCGCGTTTCTCAATAGAGAAAACCGTCGGATTGACGTTACCGCGACTTCTGTCGAAATCCGTAGCGTGTACGTGTATCACCAGAGGCTTACCGCTGATCTGCTTGGCGAAGACGCCGGCTGGATACGTCAACCAGTCATGGCTGTGGATGATATCGAAATCCAAGGTGTGCGCGAGCACGGATGCTACAGCCTCGTAGTTGCTGATCTCTTCGATCAAGTTATCGGGATAGCGACCCGAGAAACCGATGCAACCGAGGTCGTCTGTGCCGATACGACGGTAGTCATAACGGATTCCGTCACGGAAACGGTAGTAGTCCTCAGGACTCATCCTGCCTTCCATGCGCTGTTTAACGTAGTTGTAATCGACATCTTTCCATACGACCGGCACGCTGTTGGCACCAATGATACGCAGGAACGACTGATCCTCGTCGCCCCATGGTTTGGGAATGACGAACGTGATCTCCATGTCTGGCTGTTGAGCCATACCACGGGTCAGACCATAGCTGGCTGTTCCTAAACCGCCTAAGATATGAGGGGGAAACTCCCAACCGAACATTAACGCTTTCATTGTTGTGCCTCCTTTTCTTCTGAATTCTGATACTTCTTCAGTGTATCTAACAGACTGATGACAGCTGCTACGCTCGGCGCACTACTCATGCCGCCGCGTCCTCTGTAAGGCGGGTTTGGCTCGTAGAACTCATTCAACGTACCGATACATAGCTCGTCCATCTCGGCTTCGAAACCGACCAACAGACGCTCCATGAAACTTGCGCCGCTGTATTTGTATATGTTCATATATGCGCGCGAGTAAGCGGTGATGGTGGACGGCCAAACGATACCGTTGTACAATGCACGTTCACGTTCTTGCGCGTTGCTGCCGTAGTACGGATGATACAAACCGCTCTTCGGACTCAGACTGCGCAGACCTTTCGGCGTCAATAACTCTTTCGTGCAGATATCCACTACTGCTTTCTGCTGTTTCTTATCCAGCGGACTGTACGGCAGACCCGCTGCCCAGATCATGTTCGGACGTACCTCTTTGTCGGCATAACCGTCGATGACATAATCGTTCAGATACAGACCATTCCAGAACGTCTTCACAAACGCATCCTTGGTGATCTCTGCTTGATACTCCATCAGGTCGGCACTCGTCTCTTTGCCCATCTCACGAAGCATCTCTGCCGTGAAACGCATAGCGTTGTACCACAGTGCGTTGATCTCTACCACGTAGCCTGTACGCGGTACTATGGGCCATCCGCAGTTGGTAGCGTTCATCCATGTGGCCGGACGTTGAGTACCATCTACCCAAAGCAGACCGTTCTGATGCAGTTTGGCACGCGGATGATTCTGCTTGCGATACCATACGATGATATCCTGACAGAGCTGACCATATAAATCCGCTGCCTCACGAACTGTATATTTATGGGCATATTTCTGTGCAGCGCGAATGAACCAAAGCAGTACATCCGGCTCGTCCATGCCCGTCATCTTGTTCTCGTTACCACGACCGTTCATGAAGTTCAAGATCTCTCCCACAGCCGTCTTGTTGATGATAGCATCCCAGTACTCCGGACGATCGATATCCAGCGTACAGCTGGCTACCGAGAAGAATGTCGCACGTGCATCTGCCTTAAACCACGGGAAACCGGCAAGCAGATAGCACTTGTCATCCTCGCGTTTGTAGAACTGGCTTGCGCTGTTCTTCAGCGTGGAGAACATGTCCTCACGACGGATTCGACGTACCAACTCTTTCTTCCAAGTCGCTTTCAGCGTGTCGGTCTTCACTTCCGTTACGCCGGCTGCGAAGATGATGCTTTCGCCTTTCTTCATCGGCAACTCGAAATAACCCGGTACGAGCAAGTCCTCCTTGTGGGCATAACCACGCTCACGCTCCTTGCGGTACTCGATGTCTTTGTACCACTGCGGGTCGTGGTGGTACTCTACCGCCTTGCTGAACTGCATGTACAGATTCGGGAAACCCGGATACATGCGGTTGTAACGACCATTCTCACAATCCTCCATGTTCGCGTTCGCTAACGGGTTCTCGTGCGTCAACTCGTTCACGCTGCGGAATGCCAAGAACGGACGGAAACGAAGAGTCGTCGGGCTGCCGCTCTCCAATAACGTGTAGCGGATCAGCACGCGAGGCTCGAAACTAACCAACATGCGCTCTTTCTGTAGTACCACAGCGCCAACACGGTACGTTGTGCGAGAGATCAACTCGCAATCGAACTCACGGATGTACTTGTGTCCGTTCGGACTGAAATGGTTCTCATCATACTCGTGCAGACCTAAGTTGAACTCCGCGCCATGTTGGATCACCGTCTCGTCCAGCGAACTGAGCAACACATAGTTGTCGTCGCTGAGATGAGGCAACGGCATCACCAACTGACCGTGGTACTTACGTGTGTTACAGTCAACCAGCGTGGTCGAGTTGTACACGCCTGCACGGTTCGTTCGAATCATCTCTTTCTGAAGCGATCGCTCCAGATTAACAAGCACCGTCTTGTCAAAATTAAGATAACTCATGATGTTTGATTAAGTATTAAGTAGGGTTATTTTTAATTAAATTGTCCAGCAAATTTGTTTTTGGCATCTGCCACAAACTGTTTGATGCGCTGCTCCTCGGCTTTCTTGCAAACCAACAGCACACCTTTCTGCTCCGCAATGATCATGTCGTCCACACCTTGTACTACCGCTAACTTACCCGGCTCCAAGGTCACTACATTACCGTTTGCCTCGTAGAACAGAGCCTCGCTGTGCAGACTCACATTGCCTGCCTCGTCTTTCTCGCTCAACTCATACAAACTGCCCCATGTGCCCAAATCGCTCCATCCGAAACTGCTCGGTAGCACGAACACGTTCTCCGCTTTCTCCATGATGCCGTAGTCAATCGAGATATTCGGACATTTCGGGAAGATCTCTTCGATGAACGCTTCCTCTTTCTCTGTGCCCATCAGCAACTCGCCTTCGCGGAAACGGTCTGCCACTTCCGGCAGCAAATAACGGAACGCCTCACTAATGGTCTGTAAGTTCCAAATGAAGATTCCCGAGTTCCACAGAAAATCGCCGCTCTCCAAGAATACTTTGGCCATCTCCAAATTCGGCTTCTCCGTAAACGTCTTCACAGGATAAATCCCCTTTGTACATTGTACATTGTCCCCTTGTACATTAAGATACTGAATATATCCATATCCTGTCTCCGGTCTTGTCGGCTGCATGCCCAAAGTAGCGATCGCCTTGTTTTGGCTCACGAACTCAAACGCCTTGCAGATCGTGTCACGGAATTTCTCTTCCTCTAAAATCAAATGGTCACTTGCTGCTACTACGATATTCGCCTGCATCTCCGGCTTACTCCAATCGATATCCTGATACTTGGGAAGGTTCTTGTTTCCTTTCATGCTTCCTTCCTTGGTATATCCTTCGTACTGCGTACATTCGTCTTTCGTCCATTTATAGGCTTTCTGCAAACACAACGCACGGATATGCGCCGTTGCATAAGCAATACACGGAGCTGTGTTCCTTCTCGCTGGTTCGCATAAGATCTGCACTTCTTCCAAATCCGGTATCTGCTCCATGATGATCTGCTTGTACGCTACGTTCGTCACAATGAACATATTCTCGATGGGAACGATGGGACGAAAACGATCCACCGTCATCTGCAATAAACTCTTACCTGTGCCGAAAAAGTCCAAGAACTGCTTCGGTTTTTCTTCTCGGCTGAACGGCCAGAAACGGCTTCCTATGCCGCCCGCCATGATTACACAATAGTTATTTTCTTTCTTTGTCATAATGATATTGGGTGTGTTTTTTATGGTTTTATTTCTTGTTTCAGAACACTCGTTCTCTAAAAGCGCACAAAGTTACAACTTTTTTTTTATATACGCAAGCGCGCACGTACATTTTTTATAAAAAAGTGCATTTTTATGCAAAAAAGTGAAATCTTTCAACTTTCAACTTTCAACTTTCAACTTTTTTTTGTACCTTTGTACCCTAATTTGGAAGATTATGGGCTTTTTACAAAAAAATAGATTTTTTAATTTTGAATTTTTAATTTTTAATTTAATATTATTGTGTGTCTCATGCAGCAATAACTATACTCCCCGTCCGTATGGTTACTACCGCATCTCCGTTCCCGACACTGCCTATACGGATTTTCAACTTGCCCAACGACAGGCTCTGTCCCGCAACGACCAACGACCATCGACCAACTACCCCTACACCTTCGCCCTCTCGAAAAACGCAGTAGTCAAACCCCGCAAGGATGTCGATGAACCCTATTGGATCAACATCTATTATCCGGCGTTTGATGCTACTATCCATTGCTCCTACAAACCCGTTCGTAATAACCTGCGTGAGCTCACCGAAGATGCTCTCGAGTTTGTGTACCGCAACGCCTCTTTTGCCAATGCGATACCCGAACGTGAATACGCGCATCCCGAAGCAAAAGTATATGGCTTACTATTTGATCTAGAGGGAAATACGGCGTCCTCCTGTCAGTTCTTTATTACCGATTCTACGCATCATTTCTTCCGCGCCTCGGTCTATTGTAACTGTCGTCCGAACGCCGATTCCTTAGCGCCTGTATATAACTATCTCCGCACGGATATCGTCAAAATGGTTGAGACCTTTAAATGGAAATAAATCGTCAATAATATAAATCGTCAATAAATCGTACATCGTAAATTTGTCAATCGTCAATAAAAATAAAGCCCTTGCGCTTCTCCTCGATCCCGAGAAAGCCGATCTCTCCGCCCTTCCGCTCTCGGCGGACTGCTGCCCCGATTATATCTTCGTCGGTGGCTCCACCGGCGGTGACACTACGCCTTTCGTCCGCGCCCTCAAAGAGAAACTAAGTCTTACAGCGCAGCGGTCTGTCAGCGTAGCGGTCTGTACTCCGTCAGGCGAAGCCGGTCTAGATGGGCGTCCGCCCATCATCCTCTTCCCCGGCAACGCCGCACAGTTTACGCCTGAAGCGGACGCTATCCTTTACCTCTCTTTGCTTTCCGGAGACAACCCCGAATACCTTGTTACTCAGCAGATTCGCTCTGCACGGCGTATTCATAATTCATCGGTCGAGGTGATCCCCACGGCTTATATCCTCATCGACGGTGGGGTAGAGACCTCCACCATGCGCGTAACGGGAACGAAACCCCTCAACCCCTCAGACCTGCCAACCATCATCGATACCTGCATCGCTGCCGAACTGATGGGCAAGAAAGCGATCTATCTGGAGGCTGGTTCTGGAGCCAAAGTCCCCGTCTCGCCGGACATCATCCGCGCGGTGCGACAAAACACCTCTATCACCCTCATCGTCGGTGGAGGCATCCGTACGCCCGAAGCAATGAACACCGCCTATTCATCAGGAGCTGACATCGTCGTCATTGGCAACCATTTCGAGTCGCATCCCGAAGAACTCGCGAACTTTGTTCGCTCAAAATATCTGTCAGCGCAGCGGTCTGTCAGCGCAGCGGTCTGTCCTCTGTCAGCGCAGCGGTCAGCAGATGAGCGCTTCATGCGCCTCGCCCTCTTAGAGGCGCAAAAGGCACTCGAAGCCGACGAGATCCCCATCGGTTGCGTCATCGTTTCTAATAACCGGATCATCGGACGCGGACATAACCTCACCGAGACCCTTTCGGATGTTACCGCGCACGCAGAGATACAAGCGATCACAGCCGCTGCACAGACCCTTGGCGGCAAATACCTGCCGGACGCAACCCTCTATGTCACCGTCGAACCCTGCCCCATGTGCGCTGGAGCTATAGGGTGGTCGCAGATAAGCCGCATCGTGTACGGCGCACCGGATCCCAAGAGAGGCTACGCCACGTACGCACCACGGGTCTTTCATCCCAAAGCTACCGTCACTTCCGGCGTCCTCGAAGACGAGTGCCGGTCCTTAATTCAAGAATTTTTTAAATCCAAAAGATGATGCAAATATCAAATCTTAAATCTCAAATCTCAAATTTTAAATATGCCTCAGTCTTCTTACGCTTAGGCATTTTTGCGGTACTTGCGGCTGTGATTGTCCTCCTCTTCCCGCGCTACGACAACACCTTCCGCTACCATTTTGAGGTCGGCAAACCATGGGGGTACGCTACGCTCGAAGCGGATTTTGATTTCCCCATCTACAAAACCGACGACCAACTCGCCAAGGAGCAGAAACAGCTCCTCTCCGTCTTCGTGCCTTGCTATAAATACATCCCACAGGTGCAACGCCAAGTCCTTGTCGTCTCGCTGCAAGAGATGGAGTGGTTGCAGGAAAACGAATACAGCCGCATTGCTGTCACGCAGGGCAAAGTGCAAAAAACGTACCCCCTCTCGTCGGTCTATACGCCCAAATCGGCTTTCGAGCATTTCGGCTATGACTGCGCTCAGAACCTCGTGCGTGATACCCTTCTGACCGACCAGATGCGAACCCAACTCCTCTCTTCCCTCTCGCCCACACAAGGGCTTGTTCAGAAAGGGGAGAAGATCATAGAGAAAGGCGAGATCGTTTCCGAGAGCGACTACCAAACCCTTCAATCGCTTCGCCGGGCGTACGAGAGTGAGGCGCTCGGACATAGCCAACGTAGTTGGGCGCTCTTCGGCAAGACCCTCTTGGTACTTCTTTTCCTTGCTCTTTTTGTGCTCTATCTCGTAGTCTTCCGTCCGCAGTACTTCGCTTCCCTCTCGAAAGTCCTGTTCTTCTGCTTGCAGATGTTCCTCGTCATCGGTTTGGCGTGCCTCTGCTTGCATTTCGGATTGTCGGTTTACCTCGTGCCTTTTGTGTGGGTTCCGATCCTTACGCGTGTCTTCATCGACTCCCGTACAGCGGTGGTTATCCATCTCATCACGATCTTCATCACCTCTATTGTCGTTCCGGTGCCGACGGAGTTCCTCTTCATCGAATTGGGTGTCGGCTTCGCCACTATTTCCGTATTGAACGACATGACCCGCCGGGCACAACTGCTCCGTACAGCAACTTGGAACTTCTGGATCCAGGCACTCATGTACACCGCCCTCATCATTGCCCAAACCGGTACGTGGCACGCTATCGAGCCTTGGACGTATTTCTATTTCTTCGTCACTGGTCTGCTCACCATCGGTTGCTACGGACTCATCTTCGCCTTTGAGAAAATGTTCCGGTTCATCTCTTCGCTGACCCTTGTTGAACTCACGGACATCAACTCCGAGCTCCTGCACGCCTTGGCGGAGAAAGCCCCGGGTACGTTCCAGCACTCCATGCAAGTCTCTAACTTGGCGGCCGAAGCTGCGAAAGTCATTGGCGCACATTCGCTCCTTGTCCGCACAGGTGCCCTCTATCACGACATAGGCAAAATGGCGAACCCCTTCTTCTTCGTGGAGAACCAAGTCGGAGTGGAGAACCCGCTCTTGGAGATGGATCCCCGTGAAGCGGCTAAGGTCGTCATCTCGCATGTGACCGAAGGAGAGAAACTGGCGCGTAAGCATCATCTGCCGGAGGTGATTATCAATTTCATCACCACTCATCATGGCAACTCGCTGGTTCGTTATTTCTATAACACTTGGTGTAACGCGCATCCGAAAGAGAACGTCGATGAGTCGCTCTTCCGCTATCCGGGACCCAAACCCACAACCAAAGAGGCAGCTATCCTCATGATGGCAGATGCTGTCGAAGCACGTTCGCGCAGCCTCTCGGATTTCTCCGAGGAGTCGATAGCGGCAGCGGTGAATCAGATGATCGATGCACAGATAGCCGATGGACAGTTCTCCGAGACACCTCTCTCCTTCAAGGATGTAGAGGACATCCGCCGTGTCTTCGTCGCTCGCCTCACCGCCATGAACCATCATCGTATTTCGTACCCCACCTTGAACAAATAGCATCGACCAATCTTGGTCGATCCCAAATCGTCAATGAACAACAATCATCCATTATACTTGGCTCCCATGGAGGACGTTACCGATCCGGCTTTCCGTGCGCTTTGCAAACGCTACGGAGCTGATCGCGTCTATACCGAGTTCGTCAATGCCGACGCGCTCGTTCGGGACATCGCTTCTACGACCCGCAAACTGACCATCTCCGATGCCGAACGACCCGTGGCTATACAGATCTACGGTCGCGAACCCGAAGCCATGCGTGACGCTGCCCTCATCGTCGAGCAGGCCAGACCCGATTTCATCGACATCAATTTCGGCTGTCCGGTCAAGAAAGTAGCAGGCAAAGGAGCAGGAGCTGGTCTCCTTCGCGATGTGCCTAAAATGCTCGAAATAACACGTGCAGTCGTCAACGCCGTCCATACACCCGTTACCGCCAAGACTCGTCTGGGCTGGGATGATGCCGACCTTCATCCCCGCGTCAATCCCCTCGGGCTTTCCGGACCAACGACCAAAGACCAACGACCAACGACTTTCATCTTGGAGCTCGCGGAGCGGTTACAAGATGAAGGCATCACCGAACTCGCTATCCATGGACGCACTCGTTCGCAGATGTACCGTGGAGAGGCGGATTGGACCCTCATCGGAGAAGTGAAGAACAACCCGCGTATGCATATCCCTATAATAGGGAACGGGGACGTGTGTACGCCTGAGCGCGCGAAGGAGTGTTTCGATCGTTACGGCGTGGATGCCATCATGGTCGGCCGTGCCACCTTTGGTGCCCCATGGCTCTTCGCCGAAATGAAAGAATATCTGTCCACTAATCCGGTCTGTCAGTCCGAAGGACGGTCTGTCAGCGAAGCGGTCTGTACTCTGTCAGCGGCTCCGCCGCGGTCTATGGAGGAAAAGGTTGCGGTCTTGAAAGAACACGTCCTTGCCTCCATTTCGTGGTGCGGAGGTGACGAACGCAAAGGTATCGTCCATTCGCGTCGTCATTTTGCGGCGTCGCCTGTTTTTAAAGGGCTCTTTGATTTCAAGCAAACCCGCATTGCCCTCCTTCGTGCCGAAACGGTGGAGGAGGTTTTCCGGATCATGGATGAGATTGTAGAAAAATGGGGAAATGAAAAAGTTTTTTGATAGTAGCGCCCTCTGGCTCTCCATGCTTATTGGAGCCTTTGGTTATAAACTCTTCCTTCCTCTTGCGCCGGTTCTCCCTTGGCTCATTTTTTTCATGCTCTTTTTCACGTTCTGCAAGGTCAATCCCCTGGATCTGAGGCTGCATAAATGGCATTGGATAGTGCTGTTTACGCAGGTCGTTTTCAGTATCGCTACCTATCTCGGCGTCTATTGGATCACCGAAAACCGCTATATGGCGCAAGGCCTCATGCTTTGTTTCATCATGCCTACCGCGACTGCGGCGCCAATCATCGCCGGTAAGATGGGTGGTTCGATCCAGAACCTGACGACTTTCACGCTTCTCTCCAATTTTGCGACCACGCTCTTGGTGCCTACCATCTTTCCGCTGATCAATCCGTTAGCAGAGAAAGCATTCTGGCCTGCGTTCACACTCATTCTCTCGCATATCACGCCTCTTCTGCTGGGACCCTTCCTTGCGGCTTGGATCGTACGAATCATCTATCAAAAACGTACGCATAAGGAGTTCGTTTTATCGACCAACATGGCGCAAATTCCATTCTACCTCTGGGTGGCTTCCATCGTCGTTCTCACCTCTGTGGTGACCGAAACGACCATCATCAATTTTCAATCGCAACTATCCAATATACTAATTTTATTAGTATGTTCGTTCTTCATTTGCCTGATTCAGTTCGGTCTCGGTAAGTTGATCGGATATTGTTTACCGGCGCCTTCCAAGGGTCGTGACTACCAGGATGTGCTCATCAATCCTGCAGCTGCACCCAAGACGATGGCAGGAGTCTCTTCCATCACCGCCGGACAGGCTTTCGGACAAAAAAACACCTCTCTCGGAGTCTGGATGGCGAATACGTATCTCGATCCCATGGCGTCCCTCGGAGCTGCGGCGTATATCATCTGGCAAAATGTCTTTAACTCCGCCCAACTCTTTTTCGCCGCACGCAAAAAATAGCGTTTCATTGGTATTATATACTTTAGTATATAATACTAAGCGTTTACATGCAATAAATAGTGCGTTGTTAGTGCGTTGTTAGTGCGTCGTAAGTGCGAGGTAAGTACGTCGTTTTCGGTATTGACACGGGGTTTTTACGGACAATTTAAGTACTTCCTTCGCCCCCCTTTTCAGGATGTCTTTTTTATGCTCTATAGCACCAAAATAAAAAAAATGCATTTTTTATTTGCATATATCAAAATTTCTTTGTAACTTTGCACCGGATTTTTGTGAAAATAGTATCGACCAATATTGGGCGATCTAATATAGACAACAATATCAACCAATTAACTTTTTGTTTAACTAAAATTCAAAACATCATGAGAAAATTCTTTTCTTTGATCGCTGCCGTGCTTTTCGCTGGCAGCATGATGGCTCAGGTAACGATTACCCCGAGTGCGATTACAGCTGCTGAAAGCACCGAGATCAACGCTACTATCGAGGGCGTATCGCTGAACATTACTCAGGGTACTGTTACTGCTGACCAGATTCGTATTTTTAAGAATCAGACGATTACTATTTCGGCTGAGTCGAACATTACGAGCATTGTTTTCACTTGCCTTGCTAAGGGCGCTGCTAAGTATGGTCCTGGTTGCTTTACTGCTCAGGAAGGTTACACCTTTGAGAAGGATGGCTTTACCGGTACATGGACCGGTTCTGCTACCAGCGTATCTTTTGAGGCTTCTGCAAACCAAGTTCGTGCTTCCCAAATCGTAGTTACCCTTGAGGGTGGCGAAGTTTCTGACACCTACACTGTAGCAGGTAGCGATGCCGCTATCTTCGGTGAGGCTTGGAATCCTGCTCTTGCTGCTAACGACATGATCTTGGCTAACGGTGTTTATACATGGACAAAGGCTAACTTGAACCTGACCGCTGGTACAGAAATCCAGTTCAAGGTCGTTAAGAACCACAGCTGGGATATCGCTTATCCGGCTCAGAACTATGTTGTAAACATCGCTGAGGCAGGCGAATACACCCTCACGATTACTTTCGATCCGACTACCGAGACTGTAGCTGCTGAGGCTGTTAAGAAAGTGATCCCGCAGTACGAAGTAGCTGAGGCTATCGCTGCTGGCTTAGCTGAGAACGACGAGATCCTCGTTCGCGGTGTCATCACCAAGATGGAGTTCAAGGGTAAGAACTTCGCTAAATTCGGTTCTGTAAACATCTACGTAGCTGATGCAACAGGTGCAGAGGGTGCGTTCGAGTTCTACAACTGCTACTCTCTCAATGCAGATACCTTCCGTACCTCTACTCCGGCTTTCGATGCAGAAAGCACTGCTTGGGTTGAGTTTGAGGAAGTAGCTGACGAGAACGGAAATGCAATTCACATAGGTGATACCGTTATCGCTTTCGGTAAGTACAAACTGTACAATGAGACTCATGAGCTCAACCAGGGTTGCTATCTGACCGAGATCAAGCATCCGGGAGATGCTCCGGTTGAGGAAGAGTGGGCTGAAATCAAGTTCACGGAAGCTGCCGCTGCTGATGACATCGCAGAGGATGCTGTTTATACAGCTCAGAATTCGGAATTCGCTCTGACGCTCCATGACGCAGGTAACAAGATGGCTATCGATGCTAACGATTGCCGCTTTGGTACCGCTGAGTCTTACACGATGTACAACTTCCGCATCAAATCCGGTGGTGCTTCTAGTTCTGACAAGAACTACTTCACGCTGAACATCCCGGAGGCAGGTACCCTTCGTATCGCTCCGCGTACCGGTTCGAATAGTGCAACCGACCGTGCTCTTATAGTTATCCAAGGCGGAGATACTTTGTACAACCAGATTGTTCAAGAGTCGCAAGCTATTGAGGTTCAAGAAGGTGAGAATACCGTTAAGGTTTATCCGTATGTAGATGTAACTGTTGCTGCCGGTTCTGTAGTAGTACGATATACCGGTAGTATGAACTTCTATGCATTTGCATTCAAGGCTGGCGAAGTTGTTCCGCCGACTCCGGAGCATACCTATACCGTTGCTGGTGGTTCGGATGTGCTCTTCGGTACAACTTGGGATCCGACTAACACGGCTAACGACATGGCGCTCGTTGAGGGGCTCTATACTTGGGAGAAGACTGAACTGACCCTTGCTGCCGGTAACATTGGATTCAAGGTTTGTGAGGATCACGCTTGGACGACTTCTTATCCTGCTCAGGATTATCAGTTGAATATCCCTGAGGCTGGTATCTACACTATTACCATCACCTTCAATGCCGAGACCAAGGAAGTTGCTGCTGTTGCAACGAAGACCGGTGAGGCTGTTGTGATCCCGAGTGTAGCTATGCACGGTAACTTCTTGGGTAGCTGGGCTGATACTGAGAACTTTGCTATCGCTCAGGATAATGCATCCGCTTCTCTTACACTCACGTTGGCTGAAGGTAACTATGAGTTCGGTATGCGTATCGGTGGTTCTGGCAACTGGACTGCTAACGGCGCTAATCTCACTCGCGAGGCAAACACTACTAACCTTGCTGAAGGTTCGGGTAACATGCATATCGCTGCTGACGTAGCTGGTGACTATGTATTTACCTATACCTATGAGACTCAGGTTCTTGAAGTAGTTTATCCGGAGGCTCCGGTTGTTCCTGACACCATCGTTATTGACATTGAGTCCGAAGTTCAGTACACTGACTACGTAGCTCAAGCTGGTTGGTGGCAGTTCATGGCTGATAACGATGAGTATGAGATCTCTATCTCCAATGTTTCTACTACGCAGGCTGCTGGTGTTTACACCGTAGCTGATCTGGACGCAAAATACACATATGTATTCATCAAGGCTGATTCGACAGAAGTTCATTTTGTTGATGGTGAATTCACACTCACCGAAGGTGAGGATGGTTCTCGCACGATTGAAGGTGTGATGACCGGAGATGATAACAACATCTACAACATCAAGCTCGTCTTCCGTATCCCGACTCCTGAGACTACTGTAAACGTAGAGATCCCGGAATGGGAGGTTTACAACGGTGCTGAGCTTTACGGCTTTGCTTCTTATCTCTTCGCAGGTGAGGCTGCTGATGGTACCTACGTACAATTCGTAATTCCTGGCTCCAACCCGATTGGTACCTTCACTTACGATCAGCTGTACCCTAACGGTACCGGTATCCAGGTGGGTGGTGAATACAAGCCTATCTACTCGATGAACGTTACTGTAAACATCAGCGACGCTAAGCGTGCTATCGTTACCGCTGACATCCTCTGTCTCAACAACACCCTCTATAAGGTTACTACAACCATTGGTGAGGGTATTAACGCTGTAGAGGCTGCTCAGAAGGCTGTGAAGATGATCCAGAACGGTCAAGTAGTGATCATCAAGAACGGCGTTCATTACAACATCAACGGTGCTGTTATTCGCTAATTAGCACTCTTAGGAGAGGGAACCTGATCGTTCCCTCTCTTACAAATTTCGATATCTCGATATTTCGATAACTCGATGACTCGATATTTCGATATCTCGAAACAAAAACCCTTTATTAAATTAACATTATTAACCAAAATCAAAGTATCATGAAAAAGATTTTTTCTTTTTTGATGGCTGCTGTTCTAAGCATCTCTACCGCTTTTGCAACAACAGTGTATTGTAAAGTGACCCAAAGCTGGTGGACTCAAGACGACGCAGCTGTTGGTGTTCATTATTGGGGCGGCGCTTCGGCAGGCACTGCATGGCCCGGCGTTCGTATGACTCCCGTTTCCGGCGAAGAAGGAACATGGACGTATGATGTGCCCGCTGATGTTGAAGGGCTTATCTTTACCCGTGTTAATGGCTCCGGTGACATCGCAGAATGGGGTGCTAAAACCACTGACTTGTCTCTCCCGACCGATGGCAAGAATCTCTACACCATCACTTCTGAATCAGCTGTTTGGGGTGATCCGGGCGTTACCGGTGAATGGTCAACCTATGGGGGAGATCCGAGTGGGGCTATCAAGCTGACCTTTACCTATTACGACAAAACAGATGGTGACGGTAGTACAAAACTAAGTACCGTTGCTGCTATCTTTGATGCTGCGTGCCAGAAGTACGTGGATGCCGTACTAGTAGGTACGCAAGTGTACGCTGGTCGTAAGTACAAAGAGGGTAATGACTCCATCTTCTCGAACTTGAAATTAGGTAGCTCTTCTGCTGCTGGCGAATTGAAATTCGACTTGGCTAATCCGACGGAAGTGGACTCGATCGTTTTCCGTGCTGCTATGTACGCCTCTAATGAAGGTGGTGAGGGTTTCAAAGTAAATAACGAAAACTTTACTCTCAGTGCTGGTAAACTTATATTTGAGGACAAAGTTTGGAAACCGACAGGCGAAGTTTCGACCATCGATATCGTGCAGAATAAAGCAAACAAAGGTCGTTTCTTCCTCACTTCTATCACCATCTATCCGAAAGCATCTACTCCTGTTCCTCCTGTAGCCGCTAAGTTCTACGTAACCGGTGACTCCGCCCTCGTTACTGACGCTGGTTTCGCAGGCAAGGCTTGGAATCCTGCGGCTATCAAGGCTGAGGCTGACACACTCGTTCTGAACCTCAAAGCTGAGCAAGTTTACAAACTCAAAGTATCCCTCGATGGTACTTGGAATACCGCTAAGGGTTTCAACGACCTTACCGAGAAACCGGAAGGTGTAACAACGGACAATGATGAGAACATCATCTTCTCTCTCGCAGAAGCAGGTGCTGTACAAGTGATCTATATTGCAGGCGAGACCCCGATCTTCAAGATTGCCGGTAACTTCTACGTAGAGCCGACTCCTGAACCCGCTAAGTTCTATGTAACCGGTGACTCGGCTCTCGTGGCTGACGCAGGTTTCGCAGGCAAGGCTTGGAATCCGGCTGCTATCAAGGCAGAGGCTGACACACTCGTTCTGAACCTCAAAGCAGAGACAGACTACGTTCTCAAAGTGACGGTAAACGGCACATGGGAAGGTGAGAATAACGTGAAAGGTTACAACGAGTTGACCGAGAAGACCGCAGGCCTGAAAGATCTTAGCAATGATCACAACATCGGTTTCAAACTCGCAGAAGCAGGTGAAGTAAAAGTCGTTTACATTGCCGCAGAAGGCGAGAATTCGGAGATCTTCAAACTCATCGGTAACTTCTACGTAGAGCCGACTCCGGAACCCGCTAAGTTCTATGTGACGGGTAACGAAGCCCTTGTAGGTGCAGAACTGGCATGGAATCCGGCTGCTATCAAATCGATGAACGACACCCTTGTTCTCAATCTGGAAGCAGAGACAGACTACGTTCTCAAAGTGACGGTAAACGGCACATGGGAAGGTGAGAATAATGTGAAAGGTTACAACGAGTTGACCGAGAAGACCGCAGGTCTGAAAGATCTCAGCGATGATCACAATATCGGTTTCCGTCTCGCAGAAGCAGGTGAAGTAAAAGTCGTTTACATTGCTGCAGAAGGCGAGAATTCGGAAATCTTCAAACTCATCGGTAACTTCTACGTAGAGCCGACTCCGGAACCCGTACTTACCAACGGTTATTACCTCGTGGGTAAATTTGGTGGTGTTGACGCTTGGAGCGTTGAAGATTTGTCTGCTGAGAAACTCTTTGCTGCTAATCCGGGCTCCGAAGGCGAGTACCAACTCTCTATCAACCTCGCTATTAACGATGAGGTGAAAGTTGTTTATGTGGAGAACGATGTAATCGTTACTTGGTTCCCTGCTGAGGGCGGTAACTACCTGATCGATGACCACCATAATGGCGCAACTACCATGTATTTCCGTCCGGATTATCAGGGTGGAGAAGACTGGTTTGCTGGCTGCATCTATGTTATTCCGACCAGCACTGTGGGCTTCGAGAACACCGCTGTGGACGCAAAGGCTGTTAAAGTCCTCAAGAATGGTATCCTCGTCATCGAGAAGAACAACAAGACCTATAACGTAATGGGTCAGATGGTGAAATAACCAAACAATCTCTATAATGAAAAGCGGGTGTGTCAAAACTATTGGCACACCCCCTTTTTATCAATAATAGTAGTCCTATATAAATAATTTTTGAATAATTTTGGGTAATTTTGGACTTATTAAATAATTGTAGCTCTATATAAATAATTTTTGGATAATTTTGGGTAATTTTGGACTTATTAAAAAATCAACTTCGATTTTTGACACACTCATTTTTTTGTGATGCAGAGAACCCTTAATCCGGCTTTTAGATAGCACTTGCCTCCTTTCCGAGTCCTTTCCGAGTCCGTTCCGCCTCCGTGTAGATGATTATTTCAGCGCTTTGCGAAGCAGCGGAACAATCTCCGTATTATCGTGCCATCCGCTGAACAGATGAGCCTTCTTGCCGATCGCAAAAATAGGCACTGCATGTGCGCTGTGAGCGCGGGTGGTCCATCCTATATGTGCTTTCTTGTTCAGCAACGCGATACCCTCATTGCCTAAGGCGTTTACCGACTTATACATATTCTTGGCGTCTTTGGCTTTGCCGTGACACGCTTTCTTGTAGATCTCCTTCAGCTCTTTCTCTTCGTCTGCGCTGATCTCTACTTTCTCCCAGAAACCCAACTGCTCTTTGTAAATCTTCTTCACTGCCTCCCAACTCGGTTTCTTGTTCTCTTTGAATAACTGCGTGAAGAGATCGCTCAAGAACCAAGCCGAGCATTGCTGGTTTTGGAGTATATCCAGTTGCAGCGTGTAGTCGCTGTTACCGAGTGCCAAACCGCCTGTCTCATGGTCTGCTGTCACGAGGATAAGCGTCTCATCGGGGTGCGCTTGGTAGAACTTATAAGCCACTTCCATCGCTTCGTTCATGTCCCAGAACTCACCGAAAGCCGTAGCAGCGTCGTCTGCGTGACACGCATAATCGATCATGCCGCCCTCTACCATCATAAAGAAACGCTCGTAGCGGTTGTCCAAAAACGGTATGGCGGTGCTTACTATCTGCGCTAAAGTCAAGTCGCCCTCTTTGCGGTCGATGGCGTAAGGGAGATTAGAACCGTGCTTCGCACCTTGGTCATCGTCTTTCTGCACCATGATCAGCTTGGTCTCTTGTACCGGCATGGTGCTTTGCGGCTGATCGTTCAGCAGCACTTTCTGTGCCTCTTCGTAGCCGTGGGCGATAGTGTAGCCTTTCTGCTCTGCCAAACGGTAGAGGTTCACTGCCTCATCGTCTTTCTTTCCCTCTGGATGATGAAAACCTGCGCCGCCGAAGAAATCAAAACCGCTCTCACTCAGCTGCTGACCTATAGTATAATAATGATTGCGCTCGCGCACGTGCGCGTAGAAGGCAGCCGGAGTAGCATGGTCAATCGCGACCGTCGTCATGATACCGATGCCCCAGCCTTTTTGTTTCAACTCTTCGGCAATCGTACTCAGCTGTTTGCCGTTCTCGTCCAGGCCCAACGTGCCGTTCGTGGTCTTGCTGCCCGTTGCCAGACACGTTCCTGCCGCTGCACTGTCGGTGATGCCGTTGCTCTTGGAGTACGTCGATGCGCTTCCCGAATACGGAAAAGTGCTCATCAGACTCTGCACCCTTCCCAACGGTGTGCCCTGTATCGCCGAGCGGTACATCTCTGCGCCTAATACTTGGTTGGAACCCATTCCGTCTCCAATGAAGTAAAAGACGTACTTAATCTCTGCGTTTGCTGCGACTGCTACAATCAGCAGCACTGCTAATAAAATTCTTTTCATGATTGTCTATTATCTATTGTCCATAAATTGTACATTGTACATTGTACATTGTACATTGTACATTGTACATCGTACATCTTTAAATCGTACATTGTACATTGTCCCTTCGTACATTATTTGTCCTTTGTCCTTTTCTTGTGTCTTTTTCGCTTTCGGGCTTCTCGGCGTTTCTCTGCCTGTTTGGCCTCGCGTTCCTCTAAGGTGAGGTGGGGCGGTGGTTCTATCCCTTGTTCGCGCAAACGCTGGTCTTGTATCTCCTGTTGGTGTTCGATCATCCGCTCTTTGTCCTTGCGCTTGAGGGCAATGACCTCTTCTTGACGCAGCGGCTCATGAGCCAACAAATCTTCGTAGATCAGCAGCGTAGCCCAAGCGTCCGTACTGGCGTACCGTGCCTGCTCCGGAGTCAGATGGCTGTTCTCCCAATTGGTCAACTGCTGGGCTTTGGAGATCTTCTTGTTGAAACAGATAGCGAAGATCTTCTGCAAACCCATATCGAGGATGCCGTATTGCGCTACCATCGATTGTACGTCCACACAATTGGCAGGGGTGAAATCATGCCTGCGTCTCAGACCGTTGATGTCATCCTTGAACGCCAAACCCACCTTGCAGATCTTCGGGTCGGCGAATACCTGCGCTAAGGCTTCGGGCATACCTATATGGGTCAGCCTGAAGAGGTAACACCGCTCATGCGTAGCGATCTGCACCAACGCCGTGGGGTAGTGTATCCCTCTCTGGAAACTCGGACGAGCCTCTGTGTCCACACCTAATACACGTTGTTGCTTCAGGTAAGCTACAGCGTCCGCCACCTGTTCCTCGCGATCCACTACAATCACCTCGCCCTCAAAGGCTACTACCGGCATCCATTGCAGCAGATCCTTATTGATTCTATGTATATAATGATTTTCTTCCACGTGTATCTCTAAACACTAAACACTCAACTCTCAACTTTCAGCTCTCATCTCATGCAACGCTCTCATCACAGCGAGTACTTTCAGCCCCCAGTGAGCCTCAAACGCCTCTTTGCAAACCACCACCGCATCGTGCATGATCGGTTCCTCGCCGGTCTGGAAGGCTGCCGCTAAGTCTTTCAACTCTTGGTAGATGTCCGCCAAACCTTCCGAGATATACGCTGTCTGCACCTCATCGGTGTAGATGCCTTGATCTACGAACACGTCTAAATAGGCGTCGTCCGAACCTAATAACTCACGCATTCCCACTAACACATAGTTGTAGTCCTCTTCGGTCACGAACCGCTGCGGCTCGTCCTCCATCATCGGCTCTTCCTCTTCTACTAACCGCGTACGCAGATACAATATCGGCAGCAGACGTAATAACTGTTCACGCCATTCTTCGCGCGTGTACTCATTGGCTTTTTCTACCAGCAGACAGGTCTGCGCAGCTGCGGTCACAAAAGCAATAGTGGACTCTTTATATACTAAACTTTCCATAATTATTTCAAAAAACAGCGCAAAGGTACAAAAAAATTTGCATATATGCAAAAAAATGCGTAACTTTGCACGATTTTTTTGAGACCCTCAATCTTCAAATCATCAAATTGTTAATAATCAAATCTTCAAATTGTAAATCTTCAAATTTTAAAAATATATGGATGTTATCAATCTCTCCGAGCAAAACAGCGTGCTCAACCACTATCTTCGTGAAATCCGCGATGTGAATATTCAGAAGGATCCTCTCCGTTTCCGTCGTAATATTGAGCGAATCGGTGAATTCATGGCTATCGAGGTCAGCAAGAAGCTTCATTATGAGCCGACGGAAGTACAAACGCCCCTTGGCGTTGCGCCGGTGAATGTGATCTCTGACCAACTGGTATTGGCTACTATCCTGCGTGCAGGTATGCCTTTGCACCATGGTTTTCTGAATGTCTTCGATCGTGCGGAGAATGCGTTCCTCAGTGCGTACCGTCGTCTCAATGCCGCCGGTGAACTGGAGATCGTTGCGGAGTATATGGCAGCTCCGGCAATAGATGGCAAGACGCTGATTGTAGCGGATCCGATGTTGGCTACCGGTATGTCTATGGAGGTCGGTTATCAAGCGCTGCTCAAGCATGGTCATCCTTCTCATGCTCACCTCTGTTGCGCGATTGCTACGCCGCAGGCGATTGAAGCGGTGCGTAAGGCGCTCAACGACAGTCCCGATGTTACCCTCTGGTGCGCTGCCGTTGATCCGATTCTCAATGAGAAGAAGTATATCGTTCCCGGTCTGGGCGATGCCGGAGATCTGTGTTACGGAGTAAAAATCCACCTCTCTGAGCGTCCGTAAATCGTATATGACTTTCATGCCTGCCGTGCTTCTAACGGCAGGCATTGCTATTCTCAGCCTGACGGAGAGCACACATATGCCCGCCGTCTCTGTCAGTGATAAACTGATGCATGGTGTGATGTACCTGCTCTTGGCGGTCTCATGGATGATCCCCGTTCGCCGTCCGGTCTGGGTTTGTCTGGCGGTGACGCTCTACGGCGGGTTGTTGGAACTCCTTCAGTATGCCTGTACGCTCACCCGTTCGGGTGAATGGCTCGACCTCCTAGCGGATTTCCTCGGTGCTCTTATCGGCGTCCTTCTTATGATCCTTTTTCAACGGTTACATGAGAAAATGCGAAAATAAATGGTACATGGTAAATGACCAAATGGTAAATGGATAAATGAGCAAATGGTAAATGAGTAAATGAACAAATGTTTTGATATAGCATTGAGTCTGCTCTTCCGTTCCCGCTTACGGCAGTCGCTCTCTTTGGTCGGACATTATGGTTCTGCCGAAGAGGCGTGGCGTCATCTGAACGAACCGGGTATGAACGAGGCTTTGGCGCAAGCCGAGCGCGAATGGAATTGGATCAATGCGCACGGGATTCGCGTGTGGACGCTTACCGATGAGGATTATCCGTATCGTCTGCGTCAATGTCCCGACAGACCGCTCGTGCTCTATTCCAAAGGCAATGTGCATCCTTCGGATGGTCATGTAGTGTCCATCGTTGGCACACGTCGTCCCACGGAACGCGGTAAGGAACTGACCAACGCTTTCGTGCGCGATCTGGCTGCCCGTCTGGACTCCCTCACGATAGTGTCCGGAGGCGCGTATGGCATTGACATTGCTGCTCATCGCGCGGCGCTCCAATATGGCGTTCCGACGATCATCATTCCGGCGCACGGTCTGGATCGCATCTATCCGTTTAGGCATCGACCCGAAGCTATAGCTTCGCTCGAACGAGGAGGCATCCTCACGGAGTTTCCGTCCGGTACCGAACCCATCGCCTCTAATTTTGTGCAACGCAACCGAATCGTGGCAGGTTTGGCGGACGCAGTAGTGGTGGTGGAGTCGCGGGACAGAGGCGGCAGTCTTATCACTGCCCGCATGGCGTCGGATTATAACCGCGAACTCTTTGCTTTCCCCGGCAGACCCGATGACATCTCTTCGGCGGGATGTAATCAACTCATTCAGTCCTCCAAGGCGCAACTCATCACCTCTGCCGATGATCTTATTGAGACCATGCAGTGGAAAACGACTACCGTCTCTCACAACCCCGCGGATACACAAACGACGATGGTCGGTCTTCTGGACGACCTCACGCCGGATCAGCAGATCCTGCTCGCCAAACTCAACGAAGCCGAAGAGGGAATGCATATCAACCTCCTCGTCATGGAGACCGAACGGGCGTATTCGGATGTATCTTCCGATCTGGTTTCTCTCGAGCTGCAAGGCCTCATCCGATCCCTGCCGGGCGGTATATACCGCCTCGTTCGGTGATTTTTGGGACAATTCCTAAAAAAAACGCGCTTTTATTTGCATATATGCAAAATTTTTAGTAACTTTGCAGCCGATTTTGAAAAAACAACTATCGTAAATCGTTTAATCATAAATAATCATGAATTCAATGAAGTATTTGGGAGTTATCCTGTTGCTGCTGGGCGTTTTGTGCTTGGTGCTTTACAAATTCGCTTCTCCGGAGAACTGGCTCTTGGCAACCTCGATGGTATTGGAGCTTGGCGGTATTTTTACGTACATCTTTGTTAACAAAAAGGCTTAACGAAAGCCTGATCTTGTAAGGCAAACTGAATCACATGGCAGGTCAGGGTGGTTTCAATGATGCTGTGAAGTATCACTTGACGGGTATGTATCAGGACTGGTTCCTCGATTATGCCTCGTATGTGATATTAGAGCGTGCTGTGCCCGCGGTTGAGGATGGTCTCAAACCCGTGCAGCGCCGTATTCTGCATGCTATGAAGCAGGTGGATGACGGTAAGTACAACAAGGTGGCGAACATCGTCGGTCAGACCATGCAATACCACCCGCACGGCGATGCCTCTATCGGAGACGCACTCGTCCAGCTCGGCCAGAAAGATCTGCTCATTGACTGTCAGGGTAACTGGGGAAACGTCCTCACGGGCGATGGAGCTGCGGCTCCGCGTTATATTGAGGCACGTCTCTCCAAGTTCGCGCTGGAAACGGTCTTCAATGCCAAGACCACCGAGTGGATGAAGTCCTATGATGGTCGTAAGAACGAGCCTATTCATCTGCCGGTTAAGTTTCCGCTGCTCCTTGCCCAAGGTGTGGAGGGTATCGCGGTCGGTCTGAACTCGAAGATCTTGCCTCATAACTTCAACGAGCTTTGCGACGCCTCCTTGGCGTACCTTCGCAATCAGGAGTTTTCCTTATATCCTGATTTCCCCACCGGTGGTGTCATTGATGTCACCCGTTACAACGACGGTGAGCGTGGTGGAGTAGTGAAGATCCGTGCCCGTATTCAGAAGGCGGACGACAACAAGACCCTGATCATCACGGAGATACCGTACGGTACCACGACCTCGAAAATCATCGAGACCATCCTCAAGGCAAACCAGAAAGGGAAGATCAAGATCAAGAAGATCGATGATTTTACGGCGGACACCGCACGTATTGTAGTGCAGCTCGCACCGGGTTCGTCCTCGGACAAAGCGATCGATGCACTCTATGCTTTCACCGATTGCGAGGTGAACATCTCCCCGAACTGCTGTGTGGTGGAGAACCGCAAACCGATCTTTACATCCGTCTCTAACCTCCTCAAACTGTCTTGCGACAACACCAAAGCACTCCTCAAATGGGAACTCGAGATCGAGAAAGCCGAACTCGAAGAGAAGTATTTCTATACCTCTTTGGAGAAGATCTTCATCGAGAACCGCATCTACAAGCAGGAGGGTTACGAGAACGCGCCGAACAAGGAGAAACTCATCGAGTTTGTGGACAGTGCCCTCACGCCGTTCAAACCGCAACTCATCCGCGAGGTGCGTACCGAAGATATCGAGAAGCTCTTCGAGATCCGCATGATTCGAATCACCAAGTTCGACTCCAAGAAAGCGGACGAACTGATGAAGGACTTGGAGAAGAAGATCAAAGCTTGCGTCAAGAACCTCAACCACCTCACGGATTATACCATCGCTTGGTTTGAGATGCTCAAAGCCAAATACGGCGATGCGTGGCCGCGTCGCACCGAGGTGCGTAACTTCGGCGCTATCAACGTCAAAGCGGTTGTTGAGAACAACGAGAAACTCTATATCAACCGAGAGGAAGGCTTCATCGGTACGAGCCTCAAGAAGGACGAATACCTCTTCGATTGCTCCGACATCGATGACCTCATCGTCTTCCATAAGGACGGTAAATACAAGATTATCAAGGTCGCCGAGAAACTGTTCATCGGTACCGACATCCTGCATATAGCTGTCTTCCAGCGTGGCGATGACCGCACGGTTTATAATGTGGTCTATCGTGACGGTAAGAAAGGTACGTATTTCATGAAGCGTTTCAACGTCACCGGCGTAGCGCGCGACAAGGAATACGATCTCACGCAAGGTACCCCGGGTTCGAAGATCATCTATTTCACCGCTAACCCCAACGGCGAGGCGGAGATCATCCGTGTGACACTCAAACCGGCCTTGCATCTCAAGAAACTGGAGGTCTGCAAAGATCTCTCCGAACTGGCTGTTAAGTCTCGTACAGCACGAGGCAACGTCCTTACGAAATTCGAAGTCAAATCCATCACCCTCAAGCAGAAAGGTCACTCAACCCTCGGCGGACGTAAGGTGTGGTTCGATCCCGATGTACTGCGTGTCAACTACGACGAGCACGGAGTCTATCTGGGTGAGTTCTGGGACGAAGACCGCATCCTCGTCATCAATACCGATGGTACCTATTATACCACCACCTTCGATCTCACCGCCCATTTTGAGGATAACATCCTCCGTATAGAGAAACTCGATCCCGAGAAAGTTTGGTCGCTCATTCAGTGGAACGGAGAACTCAAGTATTATTACGGTAAACGTTTCCGTCTGGATGATGCGAATGCGAAGCTGCAATCCATGCTCGGTGACGACAAAGACTCCCGTATCGCTGTGCTCTCCGATCGGGCTGAGGCTACTTTCCGTATTCACTTTGCAGATGAGTCCAAACCGGTACTCGACATCCTCATGGAGGACTTCATCGACGAGAAATCTGCGAAGGCAAAAGGCAAACGTGTCTCTACCCTCGAGATAGCATCCATCGAAGACATCACTCCCGAGCCCGAGCCGGAACTTTCTGATGATTCAGAGTCCTCTGATTCCTCTGAATCCTCAGAGTCCTCAGATTCAGCCCCCTCCCTTGAGGGGAGGGACGGAGAGGGGTTATCTTCCATTGACGTAGAAGGCGTACCGATGACCTTTGAGAAACCCGCCGACACCCAGTTGGATCTCTTCTAAATCTCAAATCTCAAATGTCAAATATAAAATATGATATCCTGCTGGGCAGCGCATCGCCAAGAAGGCGTGCGCTGCTCGAAGGTTTAGATATCCCCTTCACGGCTATCTCCATCGATGCCGACGAGTCCTTTCCGAACGAACTGCAAGGCGGGGATATACCTTATTATATATCGCGTGCGAAGGCACGCGCGTACGAGCCGAACCTCCGGACTGATCAACTCCTGATAACCGCAGACACCATCGTCTGGGCAGACGGACATATGCTCGGCAAACCCCATGACGAGTCCGAAGCGGTAGCGATGCTCCGTGCCCTGAGCGGCAAAACGCATCAGGTCTTCACGGCTGTCACCTTTGCCGAAAAGGGGAGAGAGATGGAGACAATAGTGGACAAGACCGACGTTACTTTTGCTGAACTCTCCGACGAAGAGATCCGCTATTATGTCTCCAAATACCGTCCCTTTGACAAAGCCGGTGCCTATGGTGTACAGGAGTGGATCGGCTACGTCGCTTGCACCGAAATACGCGGTTCGTACTTCAATGTGATGGGCTTTCCGGTGCAAAAAGTATATGAAATGTTAAAAAAATGCAAAAAAATATAAAATTTTTGCAAAAAT
>Ga0256405_10001612_pt1 | contig 59943 bp, 56 predicted proteins | sample RumenRJG_02DNA_FD_189096 | JGI IMG/M metagenome (GOLD analysis project Ga0256405, IMG submission 189096) | Bovine rumen microbial communities from Lethbridge, Alberta, Canada - RJG_02 | ecosystem: Host-associated > Mammals > Digestive system > Stomach > Rumen | place: Canada: Alberta... | reverse complement strand
TTTTTATTAATTTTGCATCTCGAAAAGGGTTTCGTAGCTCAACTGGATAGAGCAACAGCCTTCTAAGCTGTGGGTTCTGGGTTCGAGTCCCAGCGAAATCACTTTGAAAACCAGCAAGTTAGATTTTCTTAATTTGCTGGTTTTTTATATAATCAATTCTACACAATCCCATCAAAATATTCAAGAACGGTAAACATTCACTATTCTCTAAATGTTTGTGGTCAGCCCCACTAACATAAAGACCAACCAAATCGTCCCATCGCCTAACATTCCATCCACACCACATCGGTTTCTCTCCCAAGCAAGAAGCAGCAAACAAGGTGCAAACACTGTTTATTCATGCAGTCCGCCAAAAGCCGCCCGGTCGGCTCCCATAAGCAAACCCGGCGGGAGGCAAAAGCAAGCCAACAAGGACGCATAAGCAGGAAGGCACCTAAAATTGTGATTACAGAAAAAGAAACCGCACCTGAATATTCAGATGCGGTTTCTTGAAAATATATGCTCCCAGCTGAAAAGTGCTAAGAGAAAGTTGCAGTCACAATCAGACAGCAGCGGCAATCCACTCGTAGACACTGCTGAATATACCAAAGCCGATCACCCCGGCCGTACAAAGAGCAAGAGCGAGTTTTGTAGAAGCTGCGCTCTTAAACGTAGGCAACGGATTATCATTGGGCTTGATATACATAGCCTTCACAATCAGCAAATAGTAGTAAAGACTGATCACGGTGTTGATCAAAGCGATAAACATCGTTGAATAAGCCAAAACGCCATTCGTGGTCAGCAGATCAGCTCCTTTGACAGAAGCCATGAACACGAAGAACTTGGAAAACATACCTGCAAAAGGAGGAATGCCACCCAAAGAGAACAGGCTGAGTGTCATCAGCATGGAAAGTTTCGGATTGGTTTTGTAAAATCCATTGTAGCTGTCCATGTCTACTATTCCATTGTTGTGTTCCTCAACAGCCGAAATGATGGTGAACACACCCATATTGGCCACCACATAGACCAACACATAGAAGCTCAGAGCAGTGATACTCATGGTTGTATTGCCCACGATAGCCAAGACAATGTAACCGGCCTGCGAGATAGACGAGAAAGCCATGAAACGCTTGAGGTCTTTCTGGCGAATGGCAAAAAGGTTGGCTACGGTGATGGAAAGTACGATGACAATGTAGAGCATGTACTGCCAATACTGTGAAATCGGAGCAAAAACCTTCATCAGAATGCAGCAAAGCGCGAAGGCTGCTGCGCCCTTGGAAACTACCGACAGGTAGCCCGTCACTGTAGTTGGAGCACCTTGATAGGAATCGGCTGTCCAAAAGTGGAAGGGAACGAGGGATATCTTGAAAGCCAAGCCACTAAAGAAGAATACCATACCCATAATCATCATGGGTGTAGCAGAAATCTTCTGAGCAACATCATCAAAATAGAGTGTTCCACAAGCACCATAGAGGAAGCTGATACCATAGAGCATCACACCGCTGGAGAACGTTGCAGTGAGAATGAACTTCGCTCCGGCCTCAGCGGAATTGTGACGGTATTTGTCAAATGCCACGAGGCAAGCCATAGGAATGCTGGCCATTTCAAGGCCCAGGAAGAACAAGAGGAAGTGACTGGCGCTCACCATCATGTTCATACCCAACAATGTAGAGAAGACCAGGACATAAAATTCACCCTCCTTGAAAGCTGTATCGGGGCGGCTCAGCCACTCTCGAGCCTGGATGAGCACGATCAGCGTTCCAGTTGCGAGAATGGTCTTGATAACGCCCTGTGCAGCTCCCGTTGTGTACATGCCACCAAATGCTGTTGCAGGAGCCGTCGGAGCTATATTCAAACAGATGTGAATCAGCATCAATACGCAAACGAGGCAATTGAACCACTTACGGGGATTTCCGTCGACGGTGTCTGCAGGCTTTTTAGCCGTGAAGAAGTCCACGAGAAAGGTGATAACGAGTATCGCCATCAATGAAGCCTCAGGCAACATATTCAAAAATTGACTATAATCTACGTTCATTTTGTTTTGTCGTTAATCGTTTTCATTTACATCCCAGCAACCATACCGACACTAAGAATATGCTGAATCATAGGACCAACTGCGGAATTAATAACATCCTGTGCCCAGAGTGGAAACATGCCCAAGCCGGCAACACAGAAGATAAGTCCTGCAACGGCAATTCGCTCATCCCATGTAGCATCGTGAAGCTGATAGAACTTTTGGTTGGGAACTCGCTGATAAAGGATCTTTCCAACAACACGCAGGATGTAGACGGCCGTGATGACAATCGACGTACAAGCAATGATGGTACATGCGCGATGGAAAGTGTCGTTAACCTCAAATGAACCCACAAAGATGTTCATCTCGGCAACAAAACCAGAGAATCCTGGCAAACCGAGGTTGGCCAAACCAGCGACTACGTAGGCAACAGCCAAGAAGGGAACGATCTTCATCAAGCCACCCAAACGGCGGACGTCACGAGTGCCTGCCCGGTGATAAATCATTCCAATGACAGCGAAGAAGAGAGCTGTCATCAAACCATGAGAAAGCATCTGCAACACAGCACCCGTGATAGCTGTCTGGGTCATCATCAACAATGCGAAAAGCACCATACCACAGTGGGAAACTGATGAATAAGCATTGATATACTTCAAGTCGGTCTGAACACAAGCAGAGAGCGCACCATAGACCACAGAACACGTGGTAAGGATAAGGAAGATCCAAGCCAAGTCATGAGCAGCCTGCGGGAGAAGATACATGGCAATGCGGAAACAGCCATACCCTCCCAACTTCATCAGCACACCAGCGTGGAGCATAGAGACAGCTGTAGGCGCAGAAGCGTGACCGTCGGGGCTCCATGTGTGGAATGGGAACAGGGCGCCAAGAACGCCAAAGCCAATGAAAATGAAGGGGAAGAGAACTTTCTGAATGGCAAGTGGAATGAGAGTTGAAGTCTTTGCGATCTCATTAAGCTCGAAAGTAAACGTACCTCCGTACTTGCCATTGAAGAAATAGATACCTAAGATACCGAGGATGAGCAAAGCCGAGCCACCCATCAGCATCAGGGTAAGCTTCATGGCGCTGTATTCCTTAGGACCAGTTCCCCATACGCCAATAAGCAGATACATAGGAATCAAGGCTACCTCGTAGAACATGAACATGGTGAACATGTCGGTCGAAATAAAGAAGCCGAACACACCGGTGCTCAACAATGTGAACCAGAGGAAGTATTCTTTTTTCATGGGCTGCAACTGCCAAGAAGCAAAAGTTCCCGTGAAAACGATGATTGCAGAGAGGAGGAGCATAACCACTGAGATTCCGTCTACACCAACACTATAATTGATGTGAAGGGATGGGAACCAAGATGTGGAATAAGTCCAGAGCATTGCGGCGTCATTGCCAAGAGAACGCTGCTGGATAAATGCTACAGTGAGGTAAATGGCAAGAGCCAAAAGGGCCGACGCGCCACACACCATCACACCGCGCACCTGATTGTCGTTGCGGGCCAACCAAAGTCCAAGCAGCATGACAACAGGTATGACAACAAATAATGTTAATATACTCATCTTTGTTTACAGCAAATAAAGTAATACCAATGTTAAACCAACAGTTCCAGCAAGGAACCATGTTGCATAAGAGCGAACGTCGCCGCTCTGCCAGGGGCGAATGGTCTCGCCGGCTTCCTGGGTTCCCCATGCGGCAAAGTTGAACATGCCGTCGATGACATGACGGTCAAACCATGCAATAGGAATGGAGAAACAACCAAAAACGATCTTGTGTGTGAAGAACTGCCAAGCGTCGTCAATATAGAAGCGATTAAGTGCAGCCTTGTGAAGACGAGGGAACGTGCGCTCCAACTTCTTAGGCAATGGATTGTTCTTGGGCATATACATATATGTAGCTAACCCAATACCAATGAGTGCAGCCACAATACTTGTACCTGCTATAGTCCAGTTGATCTCAAGATCGAAGCTTTGACCGTTTGCACTTACAAAATGGCCGAAAGGAATCAGACCCGCTACACAAGAAATAACGGCAAGGAACACCAATGGACCCCACATCTGGAAGGGAACCTCTGCGGGTTTCTTGCGATGCTCAGGATCAAGCTCATAATAACTCTGTCCCCAGAAGATTACATAGTAGAGACGGAACATATAGAAGGCAGTCATGCCAGCCACGACTGTCATGATCCATTTCAGTGCCTGTCCTTGCCACCCGGGCAACAATGCGCATGCATCAATGATTGCATCCTTAGAGAAGAAACCTGCAAAGGGAGGAATGCCGGAAATGGCCAAGCAACCAATAAGGAAACAAATATTTGTGATGGGCATGTATTTGTGTAGACCTCCCATATAGTCCTTGAAATTGCTGCCGATGATCACGATAATTGCACCCGAGCAAAGGAAGAGCAGAGCCTTGAACATGGCATGGGTAAAGAGATGGAACATACCAGCGGTATAACCGAGTCCGCTCTCATGGTCAACACCGTAGCATACGCCAAGAGCTACGAGCATATAGGCTATCTGGGAAATGGTAGAGAAAGCAAGTCCACGCTTGATATCACGTTGACAGCAAGCCACTGCTGCAGCATAGAATGCGGTGAAGGCTGCAATCCAGGCCACCCAATGCAACTGAACGGGGGCATATTCAACCCAAATGGGAAGCAACGAGGCCACCTGATAAACACCGGCCACAACCATGGTTGCTGCATGAATCAGGGCCGACACAGGAGTTGGACCCTCCATGGCATCAGGCAACCAAATGTGCAATGGGAACATAGCACTCTTACCTGCTCCACCAATGAACATAAGGAACAAGGCCAAAGGCATTACCCATGCAGCACCAGCAATGCGACCGCTTAACCCTGCATTTTCAGGCGCTGTGAGATCGTAGTTGAATGTACCCACATAAAAACTGAAGAACAGGATACCTATTAAGAAAAACAAGTCGGCAAAACGTGTTACAATGAAAGCCTTCTTAGAGGCGTGAACGGCAGCATGCTTGGGATAATAGAATCCTATGAGAAGATAGGAGCACACACCAACCAACTCCCAGAAAAGGTACATCTGGAAGATATTGGTAGCAACCACAAGACCAAGCATAGACATCGTGAAGAGAGAGAGGAAAGCATAGAAACGCTGGAATCCTTTCTCAAGTCCAATGGCCTTATAGTTCTCGTCACGCTCAGCCATATAGCCGAAAGAGTAAATATGAACCATAAAACTGACCGTGGTAATCACGATGAGCATCATCACACTAATCGGCGTAAGACGGAAGCCGATGTTGAAAAGCAAATGTGTGCCGAAGAGAGGCGACTTGCCAAAGTCCATCCAAGTAAAGTTGAAGGCAGTAACGGTCGGATAAAGCCCGTCTGCACCACGCCCCACGGCGAAGAAATATTCGTAGGCCGTATAGAGCGACAAAGCGAAGACAGTGCCTATTATGGCAGTGCCAATCAAACCAGCTACCTTCTTCGGCATCTTCATACCCAACAACCCAAGCAAAAGAAAGCCCAGGAACGGCAGAAGAAGAATCAAAAATGCATAACTGTATTGTTCCATTACGTCGATTAGAATTTCATGTTTTCAATACTGTTCACCTGATCACTATGATAATTACGGTAAACATTGATAATAATAGCAAGAGCTACTGCTGTCTCTGCGGCACTGACACCTATCGAAAAGAGAGTGAAAAACATTCCCTCCAAGTGTCCTGGCCATACGATGCGGTTGAAAACGGCAAAGTTTAAGTCGACAGAATTAAGCACAAGCTCTATGGAAATGAGCATGGCGATAAGATTGCGACGAGTCACAAAGCCGAAAACTCCGATAAAAAACAAAAGCGTCGACAATCCAAGCCAACATTCTACAGGAATATTCATTTCTTATCCTCCTTTCTTGCTATAAGAACACCGCCGATGATGCAAGCCAGCAAGAAAACTGAAATGAACTCGAACGGCAGTACATATTGATATTTACCGGCACCCAGCAAAGCCTGACCAATCTGTTCCATTGGGACTTCTGAAATGTCGCCAGAAACGAGGTTGTTGACAAACTGGTTTTTCATCAGCACAAGTCCTACGGTCAGCAAACCAAGGACACTGATAAGGATGCCTCCACCCACACGGGTACCCTTAAAGCGCTCAATGAGTCCTTGAAGGGTTCTCTTGGAGACAAGCTGAATGGCAAACACATACATCATCGTGATACCACCGGCATAAACTGAAATCTGAGCAGCACCAAGGAAGGTGTAACCCAAAAGAAAATAAAGACCTGCAACACCAAAGAGCACGAAGAGCAAGAATGTAGCTGCTCGCATAATGCGCTTTGTAGTGACGCAGAGCACGGCTGAACCTATAATGATTACAGCCAAGATGCAAAACATAACTATTTTGTCCATAACCATTACTTAGTTTTAGTGTTGAAATGCCCTACAGAGAAAGGAGCACCGCCAGTGATAAGATCGGGAAGACTCCCTCCCTGATAGACCTCTTTATCAAGATGAAGAACAAGCTTCGAGCGGTCAAACACAGCGTTTTCAAAGTCGTTGGTAAACTGAATAGCATCAAAATTACAAGCGTTTACACAGAGTTCGCAGAACATACAGTCACCAAGGTCGTACTGATAATCATCGAGTTTTTTGCTCTTTTTCCCTGATTCAGGATCGGCCTCCATATGAGAAGCTATCTTGATGGTCCCATTGGGACAGGCCTTTTCACACATAGTGCAAGCCGTGCACTTATAATCACCCACCTTCAAGCCACGCTTCACAGCTTGTGGATCATTGGGATCTTCCACACGCTTAAAAACGAGACGACCGCGGTGGCGGGCTGAAACATGAAGAGTTGTCTTACGGTTTTCCGGATATTGTTCTGTTGACTTCTTCACGAAGTATTCCTTCCAAGTCGTCTTCAGTCCGGTTGCCAAAGTCTTCATTGCTGAGCCAATCTCACCGAAATATGATTGATTTGACATTATTGATTGATTTTCAATTAATGATTAGTAAATGTCCAGCCGAAAGAAACGCACACTGTCATGAGCACCAACACACACAGCATCAATGGCATGAGGTATTTCCATTCAAGCTTTAGGATATGGTCGATTCGCAAACGGGGGAAGGTCCAACGAATCCACATCAATACCCAAATGATAAAGAGCATCTTGCCGATGAACCAAACAAATCCGGGGATGAGATCCATCAAATGGTCGAATCCGGCAACTCCGATGTTTAGCGGGGCCCAACCACCTAAGAACACTGTAGCAGCTATACCCGAAATAGTAACAAGATTAAGATATTCGGCCAAATAGTAGAAGCCGAAACCCATACCACTATATTCCGTGTGATAGCCTGCTGTCAACTCACTCTCTGCTTCAGCGAGGTCGAACGGACCACGATTGGCTTCGGCATTGCCGGCTATGAGGAATACACAGAAAGCGAGAATAGCAGGAATATGTCCCTGGATGACCAGCCACTGCCAAGGTCCTGTCTGAGCGTTGATAATATCAGAAAGCTGCATACTCCCCACAAGGACAACGGCAGTAATGAGACAGAGTGCCAAACTCAGTTCATAGGAAATCATCTGGACAGCACCACGCATGGCACTAACCACAGAATACTTGTTGTTGCTGCCCCAGCCTGCAAGGATTATACCCAGAATGCCAATGGAGGAGATAGCCGTGATAAGGAATACACCTACGTTGAAGTCAAGAACGAGAGCACCTTTATTCCAAGGCAAGAAAGCAAATGTGCCCACCGAAGCGATGATCGTGAGACACGGAGCCAAGACATAGAGGAGCTTATCAGCCTTGTCAACGGCAAAGATCTCCTTGATGAGCATCTTTACAACGTCGGCAATCACCTGCAGCGTTCCCCAGGGACCCACACGCATAGGACCCAACCGGCACTGGAACCAGGCGCAAACCTTACGCTCAAAGAAAATCATGAATATGGCGAACACCGTATAGAGCAGCAAGATAATGGCACCTACGGCTACGCACTCAATGAGAATGGTCCAAAAATCACCTAATCCGCAGGTATTGCGAAGAAGCGAGTCAAACCATTGCGTTATTACTGAAAAATCAAACATTTGTGTTTAATTCTAAGTTGATATAATTGTTTTGTCCCACTGATTAGCGGTCGATGTCGGGAATCACGAAATCCAGAGCAGCTCCCGTTGCCACGAGGTCGGCAATTTTCTGTCCACGCAGCATCTTGTCCATAGCCCCCACAAGGGTAAGGCCCATCGGACGGAATTTGAGACGGTAGGGACTCTTGTCACCGTGACTGTCAAGGTATACACCAAACTCACCGGCACCACCTTCTACTGAGAAATACCACTGTCCTTCGGGTACCTTGATGATGGGCTTTTGCTTAATATAGAATTCACCCTCTGGAATGTTGTCGATCAGCTGTTCGATGATATTCAGACTCTCGTACATCTCTTTGATGTGAACGTAGTAGCGATCCATCGAGTCACAGCCCGTCATGGTGATTTCGTTCCAATCCACCTTATCATAGAGATCATAGGGATGATTCTTTCTCACGTCGTTGTGCCAGCCAGAAGCACGACCGGCCGGTCCCGTGACAGCATAGCTGATACAATCAGCCTTGCTCATGGAGCCCACTCCAACCAAACGCTTATGGGTGATGACATTATCACCAAAAACGTCGAGATATTCCTGAATCATCGGACGCAGATACTTGCACAAGGCCTTCACATTCTCTACGAAATGAGGATCTATATCGGCCTGCAAGCCTCCTATACGGTAATAGTTCTGGATCAGACGGCCACCAGTGGTTTCCTCCATCACATTGAGCACATGCTCGCGGTCGCGCATACCATAGATAAAGGCTGTAAGCGCGCTCAAGTCCTGGGCTACGCAAGACGTAAACAGCAAGTGGTTGTCAATACGCTGCAGCTCATCCATGATTGTACGGATATAGCGTATCCTGTCAGAGAGTTCAATACCCATAGCCTCCTCAATCACGCCTACAAGTGCATGGCGATGATGCATGGCACTCAGATAGTTCATTCGATCGGTGAAGCCCAGCGTCTGCGGATAGGTCATCTGCTCGCAGAGTTTCTCAATGCCACGGTGAATATATCCCAAATGAGGATAAACTCGCTCCACTACCTCACCATTAATTTCAGTTTGCAGACGAAGCACACCATGGGTGGAAGGATGCTGCGGGCCGATGTTGATGACATAGGCATCGTCATGGAACAGCGGATGGACGGTGGCATAAAGCTCTCCGTTTTCATTCAGATTCCATTCTGTAGTGCTGTCTACCTCCACGTCATCAGTCAGGCTGTACATATTTTTCTCCGGACTCATGTCATAGTCTTTGCGCAAAGGATATCCCTGAAAGTCGTTGCGCAAATAGAGGCGACGCATGTCCGGATGACCAAGGAATTTGATTCCATAGAAGTCAAAAACTTCTCTTTCCAAGAGGTTGGCATCAGCCCAAATTTTGATGACAGAGGGTACCACACTATCCTCTCCCACTTTCTTTGCAAGCTGTTTTACAGAGCACCGCTCGTGGTTTTGAGTGTTCTCCAAAATATAGATACACCCCAAGCCTTCTTCTCCGAAATCCTCACCGACGATGGTCACCAGGTAGTCAAAATGTTTCTCATTTTTGAGTTTTGCCATCTCTGTGGCAAAACTTTCAAATCCGAATTCTTTATTTGCTAATTTCATCTTTCTCTACCTTATTTATTTAGTGGTTTCACCTTTGGCTTCAGACTTTGTAGCCTCATTTTTTTTCAAGCTGTCAAGTTGCTTACCCAACTTTTCCACCTCTTCCTTCGAAGGCACTTTGTCGACAACGATCGTGTCTTTTTTAGAAGCGACGGGCTTGGGAGCAGCAGCAGGTTTAGCTGCAGGCTTAGCAGCGGGTTTATAGGCCGCCAGCCATGCATCCTCGCGTTCTTTCTTCGTGTCGTCAACATTAATACCAAGCTTATCTTCAAAAATCAGCTCTTCATTGCTGCGACCGATTTCGCGTTCTTCACTATCTTGTTTGTGGTTGACACCACCAAAGAACTTCTCGATCTTTACCTTTCGTTGCAGCTGCATCATACCGTAGATGATTGCCTCTGGACGTGGCGGACAACCGGGGATATAGACATCAACCGGGATAATCTCATCGATACCACGCATTACATGATAGCTGTCCTTAAATGGCCCGCCGGAAATGGCGCAGCCACCGACGGCAATCACATACTTCGGTTCGGCCATTTCATCATAAAGGCGTTTCAAAGCCGGAGCCATCTTGTTGGTGATCGTACCAGCACACATAATAAGATCGGCCTGACGAGGTGAGTTTCTCGTTACTTCAAAGCCGAAACGAGAGAAGTCGTAACGTGCACAGCCCACAGCCATGAACTCGATGCCACAGCAAGAGGTAGCGAAGGTCAGCGACCACAGCGAGTTGCTACGGCCCCAGTTGATCATTTGGTCAAGATTTCCCAAGACGAGGTTTACGCCTCCATCGTTAAGGTCGTTGGCCATTTTCTCCAAGGTCTCATTGTCTTTCCAATCTTCGTAGGGGAAAGCCTTGATGTGGGGTTTTCTCACTTCCATTCAAGCGCTCCTTTCCGCCAGGCATAAGCCAAGCCAAAAACTAATACCAAAAGGAAGAACCCGATTGTCAGCAGAGCCAAAGGACCAGCCTGCCGGACAACCACGGCCCAGGGATAAAGAAACACTGTCTCGACGTCGAACATCAGGAAAAGGATAGCGAAGAGATAATAGCCGATGTGGACGGGAATCCACGACGATCCGCGCGTGGGAATGCCACACTCGAAGGGCTCTCCTTTTACCGGATTGTAAGAGCGCGGTCCCAGCAGCTTGGCAATGACGAAAGCGCCTGCCACAAGCACTAGAGCCGTGATAAAGACGGTAACTAAAAAAGTGAAATACATAAACTTATAACGTTATTAACATTTTCTTGTTTCTTGAGCTCGAAAGCATAAGTTTATCGGTGCACCGACGCCTCGGTTGATCGGACCGTTCAAAATGGAGACAGTGCTGTCGATAACAATGCGATGGCAAAGTTAATAATTATTTCGGTAATAACATGGTCTTTAACAAAAAATCTTCGCTTTTCGACGCTTTTTCTTAAATATCGTTTTGTAATATCGAGTTTGCAAAACGACAATTACGAAAAATCACCAAAATTGGACCCGAATTCAAATTGACCTAACCACGAGAAGATTAAAATTGCGAGCAAACAATGAGGCCAAAATTTCAAAGCTTGGACTCCGGAGAACATGACATTATCATAGCAAGGCGATGTCATTGAATGAGGATAGACTTGAATAGTTAAGTAGAACGATTTGATTGCAAATTTAGTTTTATTATTCTTAAAATTTCAAGCGTCTCAGCAAAGTATACGGAGAAAACAGTAATTTTGGGTCAGTTATTCGGTTTTTGCTAACCATAAGTTTATGAATGGAATTTATTGGAAGAGCGTGAAGCAACGGATCGAGGACTTCCTAGACAAGGTCTACGACTGCATACTTATCTTCACCGACTGGTTGGGATGATGAGTGTGCGGAGATATGGTATATTGTGACGTAATAACATAAGACCAATCGAGATAAAAGATGGAAAGCAGGAACCAAAATTTGTTTAAAGCATTAAAACTTTATCTGCTTTATGTTCTTATAGTGCTGATAGCAACACCTCTTGCCGTTTACATAATTTCTTTTCTTGCGGAGAATTATTTATTCGGACAGAATGTTTCTTTTGAGTCAATCTCGGACAGCAGTATCTTAGACGACATTATTCTTATATTGGGCAACCTGCTTATCATCTTGCTCTTCCTCAAAAAGAGATGGACCAATGTAAATGAGTCATGCAGCAGAACAGCAATGGCATCTTTTGATAAAGGGTTGCTGTTGTGGATTTTAATATTGGAACTTTCGGCTATACTTCCGACTAATCTTTTCGTTGGCATTCTTAATCTCAGCGATTTTGACGCTGCAACTTCTGACAGCGCGACGAGCATGGCTGCGGTTGTTGGGATATGCCTGCTGGCACCGTTTGCCGAAGAACTGGTTATGCGTGGAGGCGTCGAGGAGCATCTCCTCCAATGGAAGCACAGCCCTGCTCTTGCGATTGTGTTGTCTTCATTGCTCTGGAGCGTGCTGCACTTCTCTCCCAGTTTGATAATCTCAGCCTTTCTTTCTGGCTTATTGTTGGGCTGGGTGTACTATCGGACCCGTAATGTCTTGGCCTGTTTCTTAATGCACATGGTCAACAATACGGCCTCATGTATTGGCGAGTGGCTAATACCTGATGACACCACCAGTCTTGACATCTTGTTTCAGACCCGTGTGATAATCATTACGTTGTTTGGCATCGTGCTAATGATTGCATCGTTGGTTAACATACAGAAGAGAACATCTCCAATGGCATAGGAACATGTAGAGCCATGTGATCTATTGTTATCCAACGAAGGTATAAGAGCGGGACGACCTATAACTACAATGTTTCCAGCCAACGGACAAGAGCTTCAGGCGCTGTATAGTCGCTGATGACATAATCAGCCAGCTCTCCAATAGCCTGCGGCGGATTGGTTGTGGCCAGTCCGACGACTTTCATGCCCGCAGCTCTGAGAGACTTGAGTCCATTGAAACTATCCTCAAAGCCAACACACTCTTCAGGACTCAGGGCGAAGCGTTCTGCCGCCTTGAGGTATGGGTCGGGCGAAGGCTTTGACTCATTGAAGTCCTCTGCGGTAAGAATTTCCTTGAACAAGCGTTTAAAATCAGGATACCGACGATAGACTTGAGCCATCTTCATCTGATTGCTGCTCGTCACAAGAGCCGTATCGGCGCCTTTGTTGTCGAGCCACTTAATGAAATCAAGAAAGCCGGGGACATACGGAAAATCCATGTGTGCCTCAAAATCGTTAAGACGGCTGACAACGTCATCGCGCTCCGCCGCCAACTGATCGGAAAAATAAGTATCGAGGATCTGTGGCAAGGTCTGACCTTTAATCTGCTTGGCAAAATCGGGTATCCCTGGCAGCAATCGCTTACCCACTTCACCCCAAAATTGAGAATATAATGGCTCTGTATTGAAAACTACACCATCGAGATCGAAAAAAAATCCTTTGCGCATTATTAAAGAGAGTTATTGATGAGGGGGCTGTTCCCTTAACCGATTGATGATCATGTCTATTTTATTGATTCCTTTCTCTGTGGAAATACCACGCATCCAAACAAAAAGAAGGTTGCGAAAGATGATGGGCAATTCGAATTGCTTGAAAAGTTCCGTCTTCATTATGTTGTCGACTGAAATCTGAAAAATCCTCCCCAGCAAATCCATGTCAATGTCTGTACGGATATAACCCTGTTGTTGAGCCAGCCCAATGAAATACTTACCATCATCTCCTCTCACCTTTCGATAGGCAAGAAGATAATCCAACACACGCTTATAGCGCCCCAACTCGGTAAAAAAAGCGGGATTGGCACTAGACATAGAAGCCAGGCGGATCTGTATGAAGTCAACAAGCATCTCCATAACGTCGGCTTTGCAATCTTCCCTATGGGCCAATATCTCCTCATGCTCCTTTTCGCAGCTGTACTTGACACATTCGTAAAGTAGCTCTTCCTTGTCTTTGAAGATTTCATAGAGCGTACGTTTCGATATCCCCAACTGCTTGGCAATATCATCCATTCTGACAGCGCGCAGTCCACGCTGAAAAAACTCTTTCAGCGCAGTGGTGAGGATTCGCTCACGCAGTTCTTTTCTATATGCTGTTGGTTCTGTCATACTGTTTTGAAATTATCTGCCTGTACTTCTCGGTTGCAAAATTACAAAAAACTCTCCAAACCCGTAGAGTTTTATTGTTAATTTTTCTGTGAAGATATTGCTCCATAGTTATGAGATATTGCACTCGCCGGAAATTTTCGCCGAGTTGACACAAGAGAAGAGAACACCGGACATTCTATAAAAAGCGAGTTCACATGCTTGCTGGCAACTGACAGCAGAACTGCTGACAACTGTGAGCAGATCTGCTGACAATTGAGAGCAGAACTGCTGACAGCTGTCAGCAATTGATTTCTTCCTTTGTAGCATTCATCAACTCTGCGGTTTTCAGTGTAGATTCCGCTTCCGGCTACAAAGGTTGCACACAGATTTATATACGCTATATTCTGTCACAGACAAGCAAGAAGGGAAGAACTATTGCAGAAAGCTTACAACGAAAGAGATACATCATAAATGTAGTAACAATGAAACATGAATAATATAAATATCGTTAACAATAGACAATCTCAATAACAAAAAAAAGAAACTATGTTTTGCACTTCGACCGATTTGCATTAACTTTGCAATCATTAAGAGAAAGCAATAGAACGAATATGGTAAAGATTACAAAAGAGGCGGCTCTTGAATATCACGAGGGCAACCGACCTGGTAAGATCGAAGTGAAGCCCACCAAGCCTTACCGCACACAAACAGACTTGTCACTGGCCTACTCACCAGGCGTGGCTTATCCTTGTCTGGAAATTCAAAAGAACCCCGATGATGTCTACAAATACACCGACAAAGGCAATCTCGTAGCCGTTATTTCCAATGGCACAGCCGTGTTAGGCCTTGGCGACATCGGAGCCATGAGCGGAAAGCCAGTTATGGAAGGCAAAGGGCTGCTCTTTAAGATTTACGGTGGCATCGATGTCTTCGATATAGAAGTGAACGAGAAAGACCCTGTGAAATTCTGCGAAGCCGTGGAGAAGATAGCTCCCACGTTTGGAGGCATCAACCTTGAGGACATCAAAGCTCCAGAATGCTTTTATATAGAAGAGCGACTGAAAAAGAACCTCGACATTCCTGTGATGCACGATGACCAGCATGGCACGGCCATTATTTCCGCCGCAGGATTGCTCAACGCCCTTGAAGTGGCTAACAAGAAAATAGAAGAGGTGAAGATTGTCGTCAACGGAGCTGGAGCAGCAGCAATCAGCTGCACAAAGCTTTACGTATCACTTGGGGCACGGAAGGAAAACATCGTCATGATCGATTCTAAGGGTGTCATCACCTCCGACCGTCCCAACCTCACACCGCAAAAGGCGCTTTTCGCCACCGACCGCCGCGACGTGCACACTTTGGCCGAAGCCATCAATGGCGCCGACGTTTTCGTCGGCCTGTCAAAAGGCAATATTCTCACGCAGGACATGGTTCGCTCTATGGCGGCCAACCCCATCGTATTCGCCTTGGCCAACCCGATTCCGGAGATCTCCTATGAGGATGCCATCGAAGCCCGTCCTGACGTTCTGATGTCTACAGGACGTTCCGACTATCCCAACCAGATCAATAACGTCATTGGCTTCCCCTATATCTTCCGCGGAGCCCTTGATGTCCACGCCCGGGCCATCAACGAAGAAATGAAACTGGCAGCCGTGAAGGCCATTGCCAAACTGGCCAAGCTGCCTATACCCGACGTTGTCAATGAGGTCTACCATGTCAACGACCTTCAGTTTGGTCCTAAGTATTTTATTCCCAAGCCCGTTGATCCCCGACTCATCACCGAGGTCTCTACGGCAGTTGCTAAAGCCGCAATTCAAAGTGGTGTGGCGCGTCGTACCATCACGGACTGGGATGCTTACAAGCAGCGGCTGCGCCAAATGCTCGGCCAGGAGACCAAGCTGACGCGCAACTTACATGCCACGGCAGCCCTTCATCCACAGCGTGTCGTATTCGCCGAGGGAGGTCACCCCACGATGATGAAAGCTGCCGTGCAAGCCATGCAGGAAGGCATCTGCCATCCTATTCTTCTCGGCAACCCCGACCGGCTTAACCGTCTTGCCAACCGTCTGAAGCTGAATCTCGACGGCGTGGAAATTGTCGACATGCGCGCAGACAACGAACAAGGACGGCGGGCTACTTATGCCAAGCATCTGGCCGAGAAATGCGCACGCCGGGGATATTCCTTCGAGGAAGCTTACGACAAAATGTATGAGCGCAACTACTTCGGAATGTCAATGGTGGAACAAGGCGACGCCGATGCATTCATCACTGGCCTTTACACGAAGTATTCCAACACAATCAAAGTCGCCAAGGAAGTGATAGGAATTCGCCCCGGCTATAAAACCTTCGCCACGATGCATATCCTGAACACGAAACGGGGCGTCTATTACTTGGCCGACACGCTTATCAACCGTCACCCTGACGAAAACGTACTCTACGACATAGCCAAGCTTGCGGCTCACAGCGTTCATTTCTTCAGCGAAGTCCCCGTGATAGCCATGGTCAGCTATTCCAACTTCGGTACTGACGATCTGGGATCACCTGTAAAAGTGCACCAAGCCGTAGAACGTATGCAGCAGGAATTCCCCGATCTGGCTATCGATGGAGAGATGCAGGTGAATTTTGCCCTGGACACTCAGCTTCGCGATGCCAGGTATCCTTTCACCCGTCTTTTGGGCAAGAAGGTCAACACACTTGTGTTCCCCAATATGTCTTCGGCCAATGGCTCCTACATGCTCATGAAGGAACTCGATCCAGATGTAGAAACGATTGGCCCGATCCAAATGGGATTGAACAAGGCCATCCACTTCACCGACTTCGAGGCTTCCGTCCGCGATGTTGTCAATGTAACCGCCGTTGCCGTCATCGACGCTTATGTAGAGAAAATCAAGGAAGGAAGAAACAACAATTGATCTTATGCTGACTCCCCTTTCTGCTGAAGGCGCAGGAGGGGGAGTCTATTCTTTCTTATTCATACCTCAACGTAGTTTCTGTAAATGATACAGAAACTTTTTGCTTCTTTTATCCCCATAGTCGAATAATTTTATTATTTTTGCATTCTGATAAGATTATCACTGCGCATAAAACAAAACCCACGACAAATGGATAGAATCATCATAACTATCGGACGTCAGATTGGCTCTGGAGGCAGGGACATTGCAAAATGGCTCGCGAGAGAGTTCAAATGCAAGTTCTACGACAAGGAGATTCTCAACCTGGCAGCCAAGGAAAGTGGTTTCAAGGAAAAGTTTTTCGAGCAAAACGACGAAAAGAAAGAATTCTTTCTGTCGGTAGCCCATTTCCGCAATCCTTTTTTCGCATCTAACGATTATAACGATAATGCCTTCTCGCCCGAGAAACTCTATCAATTCCAAAGCAATGCCATTTTGAAAGCTGCCCAGGAGGGCAACTGCGTCTTTGTGGGCCGCACTGCCGACTATATTCTCAGAGATATGAAAGGAGTGGTAAATATCTTTATCACAGCCAACATCGACCAGCGCATCCAAAACGTCTGCCAACGCAAAGGAGTTGACCGCAAGACTGCCCGCAAGCTGATCAAGGATGGCGAGGAAGGACGGGCCTCCTACTATAATTACTATACAGGCAAGCGATGGGGGCACAGCGAGAGCTACGATCTCTGCGTAAACTCTTCGGTGCTTGGAACTGAGAACACTGCAAGGTTCATTGCAGAATTCATCCGCATGTTTATTGAGTCAAAGAAAAAATGAAACATATCGGCATTATATCTGATACCCACGGCCACTGGGACGAGAAATATGAATCTTATCTTGGAGACATGGATGAGATATGGCACGCGGGAGACATCGGCACAACAGAGCTTGCCGATAAGTTTGAGAACATGAAGCCCGTGTTCAGGGCCGTCTATGGCAATTGCGACAATGAGGACTTGAGAATTCGCTATCCAGAAATCCTGCGCTTCAAATGTGAGGACGTTGATGTGCTCATGAAGCATATAGGCGGCTATCCCGGACACTACGACCGCAGCATTGCCCCCCGCCTGTTTGCTGCACCGCCACAGCTTTTTGTCTGCGGTCATTCACATATTCTGAAGGTGCAGTTTGACAAATCGCTCAACATGCTCCACATCAATCCCGGAGCAGCGGGACTATTGGGCTGGCATAAGGACCGCACTCTGGTGAGGCTCGTCATCGACGGCTCCGAAATGAAAGATTGTGAAGTAATCACGTTGCTACCACGCCATTGATTTTATCCCATTAGAATAAACAAAACAAAAAAACATAAAACTATGAAGACTTACTTAGTGACAGGAGCTGCAGGTTTTATTGGTTCAAACTTTATCAAGTACCTGCTGCATAAGAAATATCAAAACGGAGACATCAAAGTCATTATCCTCGACGCGCTCACCTACGCAGGGAATCTTGGCACCATCAAGGACGATATCGACAATAAGCGTTGCTTTTTCGTCAAGGGAGATATTCGTGACCGCGAACTGGCTGATAAGCTGTTTACCGAAAACGACATCGATTATGTGGTCAACTTTGCTGCAGAAAGTCATGTTGACAGAAGTATCGAAGATCCCCAACTTTTCCTATCAGTCAACATTCTCGGCACCCAGAATCTTCTTGATGCCGCCCGGCGTGCGTGGGTTACCGGCAAAGACGCCCAGGGATATCCTGTCTGGAAACCAGGAAAGCGTTTCCACCAGGTTTCTACAGATGAGGTCTATGGCAGTTTAGGCGCAGATGGATACTTCACCGAGAAGACTCCTTTACAGCCCCACAGTCCTTACAGCGCAAGCAAAACTTCGGCCGACTTGTTCGTGATGGCTTATCGCGACACTTACCATATGCCTGTGACCATCACCCGATGCTCAAACAACTACGGCCCCTATCATTTTCCTGAAAAACTTATCCCACTGATCATCAACAATATTCTCGCAGGCAAAAAGCTCCCCGTCTACGGTGAAGGCCTCAATGTGAGAGACTGGCTCTACGTGGAAGACCACTGCAAGGCCATAGACATGGTGGTACGCGAAGGGCGTAACGGAGAGATTTACAACGTAGGCGGTCATAATGAGATGAAAAACATCGACATCGTGAAGCTCACCATCAAAACCATTCACGACATGATGGCCAAGGATAAGGATCTGCGTCGCGTACTGAAAAAGCAAGTGAAGGATGCCAACGGCGACATCGACATCAGCTGGATCAACGATAGTCTGATTACCCACGTGGCCGACAGACTGGGCCATGACGCCCGATACGCCATTGACCCCACGAAGATCAAGAACGAGCTGGGCTGGTATCCCGAGACTAAGTTTGCCGACGGCATCGTGAAGACTATCCGCTGGAACCTTGAAAACCAACAATGGATAGAAGAAGTTACAAGCGGCGACTATCAGAAATATTACGAAATCATGTATGGCAAGGACCGCCACGGGAAGGAAATTTGACTATGAAAAGAATCATGCTGTTAGGTTCTGGTGAACTTGGCAAAGAATTCACCATCGCTGCCAAACGAGCCGGCGCTTACGTTATCGCATGCGACAAATATGCCGGTGCTCCCGCCATGCAAATGGCCGACGAACACGAGGTGTTTGACATGCTCGATGGCGACCTGTTGGAGGCTGCAGTGAAGAAGCACCACCCCGACATCATTGTGCCTGAAATTGAGGCCATCCGCACAGAGCGCTTGTTTGAATTTGAAAAGCAAGGCATCCAAATCGTTCCTTCCGCCCGTGCCGTCAACTACACGATGAACCGTAAGGCCATCCGTGACCTGGCCGCGAAAGAATTGGGAATACGCACGGCCAAATATTTCTATGCCAAGACTTTCGAAGAATTTAAGAAGGCTGCCGACGAGATCGGCTTCCCCTGCGTGGTGAAGCCATTGATGAGCAGCAGTGGACACGGACAAAGTTACGTCCATAACGACGATGAACTCACCGAGGCTTACCGTGAGGCCATGGAGGAAGGACGTGGCGACGTGAAGGAAGTCATCATTGAGGAATTTATAGACTTCGATTCAGAGTTCACGCTCCTCACCGTGACACAAAAGAACGGCCCGACGCTGTTCTGTCCGCCGATAGGTCACATTCAGAAAGGTGGCGACTATCGTGAAAGCTGGCAGCCTTATTCCATTAAAGACGAACAGTTGGAAATGGCTAAGAGAATGGCTGCAAAGGTAACCTCTGCCCTGACTGGCTTTGGAATTTGGGGTGTAGAGTTTTTCCTTACCAAACAAGGCGAGGTGATATTTTCAGAACTTTCTCCGCGCCCCCATGATACGGGTATGGTAACGCTAAGCCATTCAACCAACCTCAATGAATTTGAGCTTCATTTCCGCGCCGTTATGGGGCTGCCAATACCTGCCATTCACCTTGAACACGCCGGTGCTTCTGCTGTCGTATTGTCGCCAGTGGAGAGTAATGAGCCGCTCGACTACAACCTGACGGATGTTTGCAATGCGGACCGCAGCCGTGTCCGCATCTTCAACAAACCCATTGCCCATGTAGGTAGAAGAATGGGAGTTGTACTGTGCTACGATAACGTGAACTGCGACATGGATGCCTTGCGCAACAAGGCTAAGCGACTGGCAAAAACGGTCTTGGGAACCGATCCCTATATGAAAAAATAGCATGGAGTTAGGAAAGATCATCAATCTGCAAAAAATTCATGATCCAAGAGGTAATCTCACCGTAGCAGAGCAGTTGAAGGATGTGCCTTTTAGCATCAAGCGAGCCTACTGGGTATATGATGTGCCAGCAGGCGAAAGCCGTGGCGGACATGCCCACAAGACACTCTCCCAACTGCTTATTGCTACCAGCGGATCATTTACCGTGACTTTGGACAACGGAAAACTAAAGGAAAGGTTTCTCCTCAACCATCCTTGGCAAGCGCTATTCATTCGCCCCGGAATATGGCGCACGTTGGATGATTTTTCCAGTGGAGCAGTATGTCTTTGCTTGGCAAGCGACATATATAAGGAAGAAGATTACATAAGAGAATATCCGTCTTATCTGGAATATTTGAAATGTTTGAAGTGATCCCTTACTCACCTTCTGAGGCTTGCCTGTGGAACAGTTTTGTAGAGCATTCGCGGCAGGGTACTTTCCTTTTCAACAGGGGATACATGGACTACCACAGCGATCGTTTCTCAGACTGTTCCCTCATGTTCCGTCGCAAAGGCCGTATATGCGCAGTCCTCCCTGCCAACAGAAGGGGCGACATTCTCTTCTCCCATCAAGGATTGACTTATGGAGGACTGCTCACCGACGACCGAATCAAGACGGCAGACGTTAAGGATATCTTTCAAACGCTCAACGAATGGCTTTATTCCAAAGGCATCAGGCACGTTATCTACAAGGCCATCCCTTGGATCTACCACCACATACCTGCCGAAGAAGATCTCTACGCACTCATCCATGTCTGCAAAGCCCGACTGTCTGTACGCGAGATTTCCTCGACCATCATCCTTTCCAATCGTCTGAAGTTTGAAGAGTCACGCCGTTCTGGCATTCGCAAAGCCAAGCGCATGGCTGTCAGTTGCAAAGAGAGCAACGACATCAGCACATTTTGGCATATACTTGACAAGAATCTTGAGACAAAGTACCACACACCTCCAGTACACAGTCTTAAAGAGTTGGAATTGCTTTACTCACGCTTCCCCGACAAGATCAAGCTCTTTATGGCGTATAAGGAGGAGAAACCAGTCGGAGGCACCATCATCTTTGATACAGGACAAGTTGTTCACACGCAGTATATTTCAGCTTCTCCTGAAGGGAAAAGCGAGGGAGCACTTGATTTGCTTTTCGACCACATCATCAATGATGTATATGCCGACCGATGTATCTTTGATTTCGGCAAGTCGACAGAAGAGGCAGGGACATACCTCAACAACAACTTGATTTTTCAGAAAGAGGGTTTTGGTGGACGAGGCGTGTGTTATGATACTTACGAATACGATTTATGAAGATAGAATACCTTTCACTTAAGAAAATTACGGCCTTACATGGTGAAGAAATTCTTGAAGCCGTAAGGCGGATCACAGAGAGCGGTTGGTACCTTCGTGGGGCAGCTACACAGGATTTCGAGAACAACTACGCGCACTTTATAGGTAACAGGCATTGCGTGGCTTGCGGCAATGGCTACGACGCGCTTTGGCTCATGTTGCGTGCCTATGTCCTTCTCGGACGACTACATCAGGGTGACGAGATCATTGTGCCCGCCAATACTTTTATTGCCACAATCTCAGCCATTACCGAAAACGGCCTTACACCACGGCTGATAGAACCAGACCCAAATACATTGGAAATAGACGACAGCTTGATTGAAGAAGCCATTACTGGACGAACCAAAGCCATTCTTATAGTTCATCTCTACGGCCGGTGTGCCTATACGGAGAAAATTGGAGACATCTGCCGAAAACATCATCTTCTCTTGCTGGAAGACAATGCCCAGGCCCACGGATGTACCTTCAACCATCAACTGACAGGTAGTTTGGGCGATGCAGCTGCCCACAGCTTTTATCCCGGCAAGAATCTGGGAGCATTAGGAGATGCTGGCGCGGTAACGACAAACGATGAGGAATTAGCCCAAGCCATACGTATGCTTGGTAATTACGGCTCATCACAAAAGTATGTTTTCGCTGCTGTTGGCCGCAACTCCCGTATAGACGAAATTCAAGCAGCGGTTTTAACAGCTAAACTGAAATATCTTGATGAGGAAAACAATCGCAGGAAGGCCATCGCACACTGGTTGCAGGCAAACATTCACAACGATTGTGTGATTTTTACGAATGATAACTCTCGGGATAACGTCTACCATATTCTTCCTGCATTCTGTGAAAAGCGTGATGAATTAAAAGACTACCTTACAGAGAAAGGGATTGGCACCAACATTCATTATCCCATTCCTCCTCACAAACAGGAATGTTACAAGAGCTGGAGGGAAATTTCGCTTCCCATCACTGAACATCTTTCAGCAACCGAGCTGAGCCTCCCTTGCAATCCTGCACTTTCCGATAATGAGGTAGAATATATTGCCGATATGATTAACAGATTCTGATTTCCGCATACCTACATTATTTCACACTTTTTATTTTGCGGTTTTTCGAATTTTAGCTACTTTTGTGCCACTCTATTCATAAGATGAATAATAAAAGAGAAACCAAACAGTATTAGCAAAAGAAAATGAAAAATAAAATTGCGACTCTTGCAATAATGGTGATGCTTATCTTTTCCTTCACCATATCAATGGCTCAAACTTCAAAATCCGACACAACCACATCAACTATAGGTGCCACAAGCAAGGATTCAGCTTCAGCATCAAACACCGACTCGATGGACGAGAATGACGATGAGGCTGTGCTCAACGAGGTGTCCAGCGACAGTACAGAAACAGGTGACTACACTGAAAGTGAAGGATTCCACCAATCGCTCAAAACAAAGTTTATTGAAGGTAATGCCGGATTCATGTCGCTTGTAGCATTGGCTTTAGTGCTCGGATTGGCATTCTGCATCGAACGCATCGTCTATTTGAGTCTATCCCAAATCAATGCGAAGAAGTTTATGGCCGATTTGGCAGCCAAAATATCGTCAGGCGACATTGAAGGGGCAAAAACTCAATGCAGAACAACCCGCGGACCAGTGGCAAGCATATGTTATCAAGGCCTTCTCCGCATTAATGAGAGTATTGACGACATCGAACGCAGCGTACAAAACTACGGTTCGGTACAGAGTGCCAATCTCGAAAAGGGGTGCTCCTGGATTACGCTCTTCATAGCCATGGCGCCTTCTCTTGGATTCTTAGGCACTGTCATTGGAATGGTAATGGCCTTCGATCAGATTCAGAGTGCCGGCGACATCAGCCCGACAATTGTTGCAGCAGGCATGAAGGTGGCCCTTATCACAACCATCTTCGGCATTATTGTCGCAGTCACCTTGCAACTGTTCTACAACTACATTCTCGCTAAAATAGAGCATCTGACAAGTCAGATGGAAGAATCAGCCATCTCCTTGCTTGACAGCATTACGAAATACAAGGAGGCAAAATGAAAATAAGAGACATAAGACATTGGGCTACCGAACGCATATCTCAAACCATTCTATACGCGATGGTAGGAGTTTCTATACTTGTCTTCATCCTATTCTGGACAATTGGCTATAATCGTCCATACATAGATGACCCCAATTTCAACGACCCTCTCTTGACTTCTACACTCATCGTTCTGATGTGGATCATGTTGATCACCACTTTAGCCACTACTGTTTGGAGTATAGCTTCCACACTGAAAAAGCGCGGCAAGGCTCAACGCATAGAGAATGGGATACCTGTAAAAAAAATATCTTACGGCGTAATCATCGGCACATTGGCTTTATTGACTCTGACCCTCGTATTCGCCTCAACAAAACCCATGCATATCAACGGTACAGTCTACAGTGATACCTTTTGGCTGCGCATCAGCGACATGTTTGTCAACACATCCATAGCCATGATCATCATGGCGGGTGCAGCCGTGATCTTTTGTGGCTGGCGCAACCGCAAACTACACAGAAAGGAGGGAAAGGATGATTTTGCAACGCAAGCATAATGTTCCCCAACTGAATACGACGTCCACGGCGGATATTTCTTTCATGCTACTCATTTTTTTCCTTGTCACCACCTCCATGGATACTGACAAGGGATTAACCCGACAGTTGCCCCCTGCAGAGGATAAAACCATACAACAGGAAACGGAAATCAACAAGAATCTCATGCTTGAACTAAAAATTTCTGCTTCCAACCAGTTGAGCATCAATGGGCGTACGGCTCCCATGAAATCAGTCAGAAAAGAAATATTACAGTTGGTTGAACGCGTTGGTCAGCGACACCTTATATCTGTCAACTGTGATTCTCACGCCAGTTATGACGTTTATTTTCATTTGCAAAACGAAATTGTCGCCGCTTATAACCAATGGAGAGAGCAAACTGCCCTAAAGCGATATCATACGTCTTACACCCAACTTTCTGCAAAAGAACGTGCAGCCATCGACGAAGTCTGCCCACAGCGTATTGCAGAACAATATAACGGAACAGAACAGAAAGGAGCCACTCAATGAGCAGATTCAATTTTTCTCACCGGCACCATAAGGTGCCAGGGCTCAATACCGCAGCCCTGCCTGATCTTATCTTTACCGTGTTGTTTTTCTTTATGATTGTAACTCACATGAAAAAGCAAAACGTAATGGTGAAATATCAAGTCCCACAAGGCACGGAACTTACGCGCCTAACCAAAAAATCTACAATCAGCTATATTTACATAGGGCGTCCAGAGTCTCCTGAAGGAAAAGTTCTGTCGCAAAAGAGCCAGGTCCAACTTAACGACAAATATGTAAAGCCTGGCGAAATAGAGGACTATATGGCAGCAGAACGTAGCAGCATGTCTCCAGATGATGTAGACAAGATGACGGTGTCCATCAAGGCCGACCGCCAGACGCCCATGGGAATCATCGCTGATGTAAAACAAGCCTTGAGACGCGCAAAGACCCTCCGCATCTCTTATTCAGCAACAGAAACAAAAAATTAGATTTAACATTCATCTTTTTACTAATTAGCTTTAGTTTCACAATCTTTTGCCCATTTCATTTGCAATATTACTAAAAAAAGCGTAACTTTGTACGAAATTAATTAACGACAACATGGCACGTCATAATTTAGACTCATTAGACAAAAAGATTCTTTCCTTAATAGCATCAGATGCAAGAATTCCATTTTTGGAAGTGGCAAGAGCTTGCAACGTCAGTGGTGCTGCCATACACCAAAGGATTCAAAGACTTACTGCTTTAGGTATTCTTAAAGGTTCACAATTTATTGTAAACCCAGAAAAAATAGGATACGAAACATGCGCTTACATTGGTCTCTACCTAAAAGACCCGTCGAAGTTTGATGAGGTTGTTGAAGAATTGCGGAGAATTCCAGAAGTTGTTGAATGCCACTATACTACGGGTGGGTTTGACATGTTTATCAAAATCTTCGCAAAGAACAATCATCATCTGCTCAACATCATCCATGATAAACTTCAGCCGTTAGGACTTTCACGGAGTGAGACGATCGTTTCGTTCAACGCTGTTATCAATCGCCAGCTCCCAATCGACGAAGCCGTGGTTGACGATGAGGTGGACGAAACAGAAGAAAAAGATTAACTCGAATCTAGTATAAGAACAGCAGGAAAGATTACTCAGGTGCATATTTTTCCTGCTGTTTTTTCACAAAAGCTTTTTGAAGTGTTGTCAGAGAAGGATTTTAAACACATAAGACAACCATGAGTATTTTGAAGATGTTTGCAGGTTTCCTGTTGGATATGACAAAGATAAGGAGCAGGAGATTATCGCTCAAGCAATAAGAAAGTGAACCCGTCATGCTTTTCCTCATCAACGACTTTCCAGTCGGCATAAGGTGGGAAAAAAGCATCAGACAGTAAAGGGGTATCGTCAATGACGGTCAATCGAAGCCGATGGGCCAAAGGCATAGCCTGACGATAGACAGACTCACCGCCTATTACAAATACTTCATCTTCCCCAATGCACAACTTCAATGCCTCTTGCAAAGAATGACACACCTCACACCCCGGCAAAGATTTTCTGGCAGAGGTCAGCACAATATTACGCCGCTGAGGAAGCGCGCCTTTGGGTAAAGAATAGTACGTATGGATACCCATGATAACACTATGACCCAACGTGATGCGCTTAAAGTGGGCCAAGTCTTCTGGTATATGATACAGCAATTTGTTACGATAGCCAATAGCGCGATTTTTGGCCACGGCGGCTATAACAGTGATCAGCATAATTCCAACACATCAAAAGGTTCCGGTACGTGTGTACTCTTTATTCGCCATTCCTGGGGATACAGATTGTTGGCCCTGTTCCCTATATTGTTTACCAAGCCGAGCCCCAATCCCTTGTAAGAAACAGCTACATAGCCTCGTGGAGTGTCTGATGGCAGCTGAATCGTGTCATGACGCAGATAGGCAATGGCATCGGCATAATCCAATTCAACCTTAGGCATAAACTCATGTCTGCCTACCATCAGCACTTTCGTAATGTCTGGGATTTGTTTCTTTCCCTTCAACCGATCAGGCTCAACTCCATGACACAAGACCCGAAGGGATTTCATCGCAGTAGCAGTGAGCTGCGGATTAGGATTCAAAACACCTGGTTTGCGAAGAGCGGCCATGAAAAGTCCTTCACCGCAGGAAATACCCGGAATGAAACGGCATACAGGCAACGCCCCCACCAGGGGACCAGTCACGTGCCATTCGGTTTCAACAGGAATCTCTAAAGGTACGGCACCAAACTCATTGCAAATCCATTCAACATTGTCTTCATCTTCCTGCCGGTTGAAAGTGCAAGTGGAATAGATAAGTAAACCACCGGGGCGCAGGCAAGGCCAAATGTCTGTGAGTATCTGGCGTTGCAGCTGTTGACATTTAAAAACGTTCTGTCTACTCCACTCTCCTATGGATTGTTCATCCTTACGAAACATTCCTTCACCCGAACAGGGCACATCAGTCAAGATGACGTCAAACATCAAAGGTGTACGGGCATAATCGGTGGCAAAATTATTGGTTACAACAATATCGGGAGACCCAAACTTGATGACATTTTCTTTCAATATCTGAGCTCGTGGACGCAAGGGTTCGTTGCTCATCAGCTGGCTGCCCGCTGGCAAGGCAGAGAAGGCACAAGTGGTCTTTCCCCCAGGTGCCGCACAGAGATCAAGCATGCTGACGGGTTCTTTGACGAAAGTGTGCAACACATGCGATAAAAACATGCTTGCGGCTTCCTGAACGTAGTAACCTCCGGCATGGAACAATGGATCAAAAGTGAATTGCGGCCGCTCATTGAGATACCATCCTTCATCACACCAACCCACTCTCCGCGAATGCATCTGGGGGACGATTCGCATGCCATCGGTTTTCAATGGGTTCAGACGGATGGAGACCGGTGCGACCTGATCCAACGCTTCTGCAAAAATAGAAAAGCGTTGCTCGCCCATCAAACTACGGATATCTGAAACAAAGTCTATTGGCAAATGCATATTATGAAAATCTTTGTCGGATTGTATTTTTCCTTTTCTGAGTGCAAATATAATTTATTTTTTGTTTCTTTGCAACTTCAAGACCCATTGTTTCGTCTAACCAGCAGAAATATAATCACAAAACGATATGAAGCAAACAATTCTGACAATCATTTTAGCTTTAACGCTTTTTGTCCCTGCACAATTCTGACAGCAAGACAAGACTCCGAAACAAACAGAAACAGTTAGCGATACCGTCGCCAACAATGACGACGAAGGAATAGCCGCCTACTCCGACACTACTTCCGACGACACACTCACCATCGACACGATTCAGGCCTCTCGGCTACAAGCGACCAAACTGACATGACACTTCAAGACCAACTTCAAGAGTATCTAAAACAGAATGGCTATGAATAACGAGAACGAAAGAATCATACAAAATTTCTTCTACAAGAATAACCCAAAGATTCCAGACGACTGCTTCAGTGGAAGGGTGATGCAGAAATAACCAAAGAGGAAACGGCTGTCGATCATCCACAATGCATGGACCACTCTGTTCATCTGCATTTTTTTGGGTTATCTCATTACCGGTCATTGCATTGAAAAGATGATGCAGCTGCTCGGTGGAATCTTACAACATTGTTTTTCCTATGCAAAAGAGAGACTACTTGCGCTCACCGACAACACAAAACTATTTACTGCCGTTTTGTTGATTACCATTTTCCTTCTTATAGAAAATTTTCAAGACAATCTTGGCTGGATGGATGAATGACGAGAAGGCCACCTGAGCCCTCTATAAAATAGTCAAAAACGCCGTTCAAGAACTAAAACTTGAACGGCGTTTTCTGTAATTTCAAAGCAAGATTACTTTCTCACCACCTTGCGTGAAACGGTTGTTCCATCTGCGTAATGGTATTTAACAATGTTCACACCACTCTGGAGCCCGTTCTGACGGGTACCATTTACAGAGTAGTACTCGATACTTGAAGGCTGGCCCATATTGCGTCCACTGTTCAGATCGCTGACTCCGTTGAGCACGCCATCATAGTGGTAAACCAGGACATTGTCAAGCAGCAAACTACCGGCGCCATCACGCTTCCAAGCCAGACGTACGGTCTTACCAGCATATGGGGTGAGGTCTACCGTCTTGTTGTGCCAACTCTCGGCCAACAAATCATCAACCAAGATCTGGTCGTAGGTAGAAACGTCGTCACCTTCGCCACAGGAGACCAAGCCCTTTGCCTGATCGCCGTGACAATAGAAATCAAGGAAGGTCTGACCTTCAACAGGAATTTCAATGCTACGAGTGACAAGTGTTCCGTCGCCTTCATAACTTACCATCGCTTCAGCATCCTGATAAGTCTCATCGGCGTAACCCTCGGTAGTACTGGTCAAGACGAAGCCCTTACCATCTGCATCGTTGAACAATTGCCAGTTGGCATCAACGCCATTCTCAAAACCGTCGCTGAGGAGAGCCTCCACCTTGTCGGCCTCAAGGGCATGATCGTCATAGTAGAGATCATCGGCCTCACCTTCACAAGCCACCTGAAGGTCACCGGCAGAAGTGTGGATAACAAGAGTATCCTTGTAGGCCTTCACTTCAGCAGGAGCAAAGACAACCTTTACCTTCAGATCCTGGAGCGTGGCAGCGGCCTCTGTAGGGAATGATGCTTTAAAGATACCTGCAGCCTTACCTTCTATCGATGTAATGGTAAGAGGATTACTGCCAAGATTACGAACTGTCAGCGAAGAGGTACTGGTACGCAGCAATGTAGGCTTGGTGAACAGAACCTTATCTGTTTCTACCCATGCAGAGTCTGCCTTGTCAACGGCAACAGTAAGACCGAGATTGCTGAGCTTCACCATATCGTCGCCCTTCTGCTCCCAACTGCTCTTAACATAGAGGAAACGAACCACATGGTGACCCTCACCAAACTTCAACAGAGAAGGATCCAACAAAGAAGAACCCGCATCACACTGGCCACTGTATTCGGCAACTAACGAGTCGTCGATGAAGATTCGGGTACCATCGGCAAAGACAGAGTCTTGTTTATCCCAGTCATATCCCTTTGCGGAGCTGTTGTAGGCGTCGAAGGAGAGGACACCCGTATGTCCCTGCGGAACGTCGAACTCCACGTCGAGCCAAGACTGCTCATTGCCGTAAGCGCTCTGTCCGTGGGTGGAGTTGAAGGCATAGGGCTTATCCGTTGCGGTTTCTACCAAGAACGGATGCGTATAGGATGTGTTAAAATGCAGGTCGCCCGTATTCACAATAGGAGTAAAATCGGTTTCAAGCGTGTCGAGATGAGCCACGACTGCGGCAACAAAATCACCCGCTGTTGTATGGATGGTGAGGTTGGCCTTGTGATCGCCGGCACCCTTACCATTAAAGAAGAGATCTACAGGCAGATGGTTCAAGAGAGTTGCGGCAGAATCGGTGAGAATGCCACCAAACTCAGGGTTATCGCTTGAGAAGCCTGTGACTTTCAAAGGATTGCTGCCCATGTTGGTCAGACTGGCCTGAGCTGTGAGCGTTGTGGGATAATAGCCGGAGTAGGCCGTTCCGAAGTCAAGCTCCTTGGTATCGAGAGAGGCTGCGTCGGGAGTGATATCGGTCAAATCCAAAGCGAAGTTGGAGAACCACATATAGTACTCATCTGCCAAGCCCCAGAGAGATGACTGAAGAAGAAGATTATATTCACCAGGTCCGAACACCTGATTGCCGGAGAGATCATTGACCACAGTATCGGGGCGCACATTCTTATTGAGGTAATAGGTAAAGCCACCATGCTCGTTATCCCAAACATCTGTGCGGAACTGTACGCTGGCGTCAACACCCTTGCACTCGCCCAACCAAGACAATGTGCCAAGCTTGCCTTCAGGTACATTGAAATTGAGATAGACAGAATAGCCCATGTTGGTCTGATATTCAGGTACGATGACATATTTACCATAAGTGGTGGAATCAACGACGAAGGATTTGCCAGTATTAGGCTCAGAGATAAGGATGTTGCCACGATCAACCACCTTGCTGAAGGGCTGCCCCGGATCAACTTTGGCCGTGACACTCACCGGAATCTTGTTGCCTGCGTCGTCGGTGACATAGACATAGCCGGAATAGCTATCGTTGGGCTCTACTGGCATAAAGCGGAAGCTAATGTTGCAGCTCTGACCACCGCTCAAGGTAGAATCGGTTGCCTACAAAACGCTGAGCTGAGGATCAGATGTGGTCACGGTAAAGTGTCCGTCACCCTGGCCTTTGTTGATCAATTGGAAACTCTTGGTAACCTTTTGGTTAGGCTTCATGGGTTCAGACGTCAAATCGAATGACGTTGGATCTGCGCTAAACTTATAGCCTTCGGGCATCTTGGCCATCGTGAATCCCGTATAGTATTCACGCGTATTATAATAGTAGGTGCCGTTGTAAGAGCCTATCTGAGTGATCACGGGGTTCTGCTCGGGAGTGATGGTGTTGCCATCCTCAGAGATGACAAACGACAACTGGTCATGGCGATCAAAGCTGTATTGGCTGTAGTAAGTTACAGATTCAAGAATGTAGTATTGAATACTCCCCCATTGACTGGCTGCGCCAATAAAACAATATTGCGACGAAACAGGGTCGCCATAGTTCATCTGCGGGGTTTGGATGGTGATGCGGCGCGCGGCGGCATCATAGGTTCCTGTCACTTTATCGGGAAAAGTGTCGACAGGAGTAACGTTGCTTGCGCGTAAATAGTTGTTCCAATCAGAAATCGTAGCCTGGTCGCCATTGATTTCTACGTTCAGGGCAAAACTTTTGTTGATGGGATTACCGTAATAATCGGACGTTGTCCCATCCACCCAATACTTTTGCGCTGAAACGCTGCATGCAAACAACGCCAAAAAGGCTGTGATACAGGTTAGCTTTTTCATAAGCGAAATGGTTTAGTTAAAGAAATAGTTTTGTTAATGTTAAGCCATGAAATCCTCCAAAAAGTCCTTTTAAGGAAGCTTTTAATTTATTTTAGAGAGAAATGACGTTTATTCAGCTACAAAAATAAATAAAAAATATTATTATAAAAAGAAGAACTTCATATTTTTTATAAAAAACATAAAAATAATTCGTGAAGGAAAAGTTCTCAAAAAAATCAGCCAACCAAAAGTTTCGTGGCCGCCACGATATTGTGAGCCCTTCGCCACGAAATGTCAAATGCGCAAAAAAACTACGTTATCCGCACAAAATGACATCTACACTCGAAATAAATGCTGTTAAAAATTCAGAAAGATCGTCTGATAGCCAAAGAAAGGGCCTTCCAAAGGACAAAAAAACGTCATTCAAAGCCTGCCGGCTTTCCATTCCTGATAGAAATACGCCTTGACATCCTTTAGAATATCGGCTTCAGAACGCTTGTTTGTGATATAAGGCTTAATCATCTCCCACGTCACAAACCATACAAAAATTAGCACTGCGGCAATAAGATAACGCAGTATCTCATTGTTGACCGGGATGCGGTCCATATAGACAACAACCAATGCTATCGGCACCAATGATAACCAGTCGCCTGCTGTATTCATCCCTTTACTACGTTTCAACTCAGCTTGGAAACGCAAAGGAGCAGCAGCCATCCAATCCCTGAATGGCTTGCTGCTCCACAGTTTTTCAAAATCAGCGTCGTATTGCATGACATTACTTAGCGTAAGCCACAGAACGAGTCTCACGGATCACGGTGATTTTCACCTGTCCGGGATAGGTCATCTCGTTCTGAATCTTGGTAGCGATTTCGTTGCTAAGCTTAGAACTGTCGTCGTCACTCATCTTGTCGGCACCGACAATCACGCGCAATTCGCGGCCTGCTTGAATGGCATAAGTCTTTGTGACACCAGGATAGCTCATGGCAATGGCCTCCAAATCGTTCAAGCGCTTGATATAAGCCTCAACGATCTCGCGACGTGCGCCAGGGCGTGCACCCGAGATTGCATCACAAACCTGCACAATAGGCGCAAGCAGCGTCTGCATCTCTACCTCGTCGTGATGGGCCGCAATGGCATTGACAATATCCGGTTTCTCCTTATATTTCTCGGCTATCTTGGCTCCATAGAGGGCGTGTGGAAGTTCACTTTCCTCATCGGGAACTTTACCGATATCGTGGAGCAGACCTGCACGCTTTGCCTTCTTTGGATTCAATCCCAACTCGGCGGCCATAACCGCACAGAGGTTGGCTGTCTCGCGAGCATGTTGCAGAAGATTCTGACCATAAGATGACCGATATTTCATCTTGCCGATAATGCGAATCAGCTCAGGGTGCAAACCATGAATACCCAAGTCGATGGCAGTACGACGTCCCGTCTCAATAATCTCGTTTTCCAATTGCTTCTTGACTTTGGCAACAACCTCTTCAATACGGGCCGGATGAATTCTGCCATCGGCCACGAGCTGATGCAAAGCCAGGCGGCAGACCTCACGGCGAATGGGATCGAAAGCTGAGATCACAATGGCCTCGGGTGTATCGTCAACGACAATTTCAACCCCCGTAGCGGCTTCCAAAGCACGGATATTGCGACCTTCACGACCAATGATGCGACCTTTGACCTCGTCGTTGTCAATGTGGAATACACTCACAGAATTTTCTATGGCCGTTTCTGTAGCAACACGCTGGATGGTCTGAATGACAATTTTCTTAGCCTGCATGTTCGCATTGAGTTTGGCCTCATCGATGATCTCATTCACATAACTTGCCGCATCGAGCTTTGCCTGATCCTTCATGCTCTCCACGAGGCGGTTTTTTGCTTCCTCAGCACTGAGGCCGGATAATTCTTCCAGCTTCAACCGCTCTTGTTCTTGCATTTTGTCCAGTTCAGCCTGCTTGGCAGTGATGAGCTTCTTCTCGCTGTCGATATGTTGCTGCATTTGGTCGGCCTCTTGTCGACGGCGGCTCAATTCTTCCTGTCGCTGATTGAGAGAAATCTCACGCTGTTTGAGTCTGTTCTCGCTTTGCTGGATCTTTTGATTGCGTTGCTGCACTTCTTTCTCCAGCTCACTCTTCTTGTTGATGAATTTCTCCTTCACCTCCAAGAGTTTCTTTTCCTTGATGACTTCAGCGTCCTTCGCAGCTGTTTCTAATATGCTTTTATATTTCCCGGTAGCAATATATCGGAAAATAGCATAGCCGCCACCGAAACCCACAAGCAGGGCGATGACAGCAGCAATTATTGTACCTATCATAAATCGTAATAATACATTTGTTATTTTTTCAACTCTTCTTCAATTTCCGTCGTGAGTTGAGAAAGCAACGTTTCAAAAGGCTGTGTGTCGTTCCGATCCAATTCCATCTCGTAACGCAACGCTATGTCAATTAAAGACATATACAAAATATCCTTATCACTCTTTCTTCCCTTGAAAATTTGAGCATACTGATTCACAATTTCTGTGATTCTTTTAGCTGCCTTACGGTACAACGCCTCTTTTTCGGGCTCGCAGTAGACCGAAAGAGTGGTGTCGTAAACGTGCAGTGAGATATGTTGTTTTGCCTTGTTAGTCTCAACCATTGCTTTTATTCGCTCAGCAACGTTATACACTTATTCACTTCCCTGATCAACTTCGCTACCTGTTTTTTGGCGCCATCAAGATCGCCGTCAGTGATTTCAAGCATCTTGGCTGTTTTCAGGGAATTATACTCAGCCTGCTTTTGTGCTACTTGACCCTCAAGCAGTTTAATCTTCTTGTCGCGCTCATCAACCATGGCATACAGCTCATTGTTCTCCTTCTTCAATTCCTGATATTGAAAAAGAAGTTGCCTCACGCGAGCAGAAAATGTTGCAAGAGTCTTTTCCTTCGCATCCATTAGCAGTTTAATTTGCCCACAAATTTAACGCAAATCTAATAAATAACCAAATATTTTAAAGTTTTTCTTCAGTTAGCGGCGTTATTTCTTCACATCTTCATCTTTTGGCTTAGGTTCTTTCTTAGCCAGCATAACTACTTGGTAGACAAAATCCGTTACCCATTTCTGTGAAAAACCAAGACGGTGATTATATTTTCTCACCTCCATCACCGTTCTAACCACCGAAGGATCTTTGAAATCGTTTTTCAGGAAAATGTCCTCCACTGTCTGTTCCGTAAGACTATAGATGGTTTTTCGGAAGAATGAAGGCACTCGTAATTTATATTTCATCAAGTTTCCGATAAGCATCATCAAATCCTGAGTGAAGCCCTGGAATTGAATCATATAGGGTTGCATGTCTTGCAAGCGACGGCATCCCTTTCTAATGCTTTGGTCGATCTCTTTAAAAAAGGAGTCGTCGGTCTTGTAGATATCTTTCATCATCTTCTTACAATGATTCTTCTCTCCTACTCCCAATTTATTGTTCACCGTGGGTACATGCAAGGTCGTTTTAAACGTACGCAGATCAGGCAGCATGGCCAGATTCGTAATTCCGAGGTTGGCTGCAAGCACAGCTTGGAAATAAACTCTAATTAGCGTCATGTAGTCTTCCATGCCGCCCGTTTTTTGTTCGTCTGCTTTTTTATTGAACAGTTTTGAAATAAAACTCATTTTTGTTATTGCTTTGTATGGTCATTATTTACATGTGCAAAGATAATTGAAATTATCCGAATTCCAAAGCCTTTTTCCGTTTAGTTCATTTTCCGCCCTTGTTTTGTTGCTTACTGTTCTCGCCATGCGGGTGAGTTCTTTCGATTCTCTGACTGTTTCTAAAGACAGTTGAAGTACATGAGAGGATTATTAAAGAATGCAAGTTCCGGAAGTTGATGGATTGTGAAATTGACTTGCCAATTCTTTGTTTAAGCCTCTTTCGCGCCCACTGATTCGTTGTTGTGTGACAACTGCCGTATTGTTGGATGGCTACCGCCACACGGTTGGATGGCAACCGCCACACAGTTGGATGGCTACCGCCACACGGTTGTGCGGCGACCGTCACACTTTGTAGTAAACCTGTAGCACAGGCTCAATAATAAGGAAGAAATGTAGTTTAACGCTTTTGGTTGACTACTTTAAGCCTTATTTTTAATGTTGGTTGACCCGGTTAAACATTACTTTTATATTTGGTTGATACATGTGCGGCTTAGTCACGTTTATGGTTGATACAGCCGCTGCGTAAGCAAAATCATAACAGAACAAGAGAAGGGTAAAGGCGGAGGCCTCACCTTATCTTCGAAGCTTATGATTCGCGCTCACAAGCCTAACGATTAAATAAAACTATTACCAACTCAGAGATACAAGTTAGCGACTTGAGGAACTTGAATTAAAGAAAAATGGATTGAAGATGACCGCTTGCAATATTTTTTATCTGTTTGCGTTATTTCAACGTATGAAAAAGAAAGAGCAAATACGACATAAGTTCAGTCACGAGAGAAAGTTGATCGTCCGCTTTCTACCAATTTTTCTGATTCCCATTTTTATTCTCACACTCATCAGTTGTGGTGTTGACAAGCATCTGAGAAAAGGTGAGAAATACCTTGCCTTGGGCGAATATTTCGATGCCGGCAATGAATTCAAGCAAGCCTATAGAATGACCCAGCCCAAGGAACGGGACAGACGAGGCGACATCGCCCTGAAGATGGCCTATTGCTATACGAAAAGCCTTCAGACAGAGAAAGCTATTGCTGCATATTCCAATGCAATACGATACAAGAGGGCTACCTTGCAGGACAGTTTGTCTTACGCCCGTCTACTGCTCAAGAGTGGAACATATCCTGCCGCGGAGAAGGTGCTGACCGACTTACATAGGGAGCAACCCGACGACCCACTCACCAGCGATGCTTTGGTCTCGGCTCAGCGAGCCCAACAATGGAAGAAAAGCGGTAGCCGCTATACGGTAAAGCGCATGGATGTATTCAATTCCAGGCGTGCAGAGTATTGTCCCATGCTCTTTGGCGACAACTATGATCAACTATACTTCACCTCCACCCGCAACGAAGCCATGGGGGACGAGATCAGTGGAATCACGGGTACAAAACCCGGCGACATATTCCTCTCTCAAAAGGATGACGCGGGGAAATGGTCTAAACCGGAAGTTGTTGCGGGCGGCTTGAATACGAATAACGATGAGGGAGCTTGTTGTTTTTCTACCGACGGAAGAGAAATGTATCTCACCCAATGCACCACCGACCCCACTTTTCCACGCTATGCGACCATTGTGAAATCCAGCCGTTCCGACGCTGCGTGGGGCAAAGCTTCCGAAGTGAAACTTACAGCCGACACGCTGTCCAACTTTGCCCATCCCGCCATCTCACCCGATGGGCTGTGGCTTTACTTCACCAGCGACATGCCGGGTGGAAAGGGAGGACTTGATATTTGGCGCGTTCGCATCACCCCCTCGGGATTCGGAGGTGTAGAGAACCTTGGAGAGCCTATCAACACTGCCGGCAACGAATGCTTTCCTACTTTCCGCCCTAACGGAGACTTTTATTTTTCTTCCGACGGGCACCCCGGAATGGGCGGACTCGATATCTATATTGCCACGGTGGGATCTGATGGCAAATATAAGCTCTTCCACCCCGGCTACCCGCTTAATTCCAGCGGCGACGACTTCGGAATGACCTTCGAAGGCCCCTATAATCGAGGTTTCTTCTCCAGCAATCGTGGCGACGGACGCGGATGGGATCATATATATTCGTTTGAGAATCCAGAAATCGTCAACACGATCAAAGGATGGGTGTATGAGATGGATGGCTACGAACTTCCAGAGGCACAAGTGCAACTTATTGGCAACGACGGAACCAACGAGAAACTATCCGTCAAGAGCGATGGCTCATTCACAAAAGTTGTTCGTCCGGGAGTCACATATCTCATCATGGCCTCATGTAAAGGTTACCTCAACCACAAGGAGGAAATCACCATTAAAAAAACGGAAGAAAGCCATGAGGACGTATTACAATTCCCACTGGCCAGCATAACAGCCCCCGTGCTCATCGACAACATCTTCTACGATTTCGACAAGGCTACTCTGAGGCCCGAATCGACGAAAGCTCTGGACGAACTCGTCAAACTTCTCAACGAAAATCCCAATGTCACCATCGAGCTTTCGGCTCACTGCGACTATAAAGGGTCTGATGCCTACAACGAGAAACTATCTCAGCGCCGGGCAGAAGCCGTGGTTCACTATCTTATCGAACATGGAATCGCCGCAGACCGACTGACCCCTGTCGGATACGGAAAGAAAAAGCCAAAAGTGGTGAGAAAGAAACTCACTGAAAAATATCCTTGGCTGAAAGAAGGAGACACTTTAACGGAAGACTTCATAAAGAAGCTGAAGAAAGACCAACAAGAAATCTGCAATCAGCTCAACCGACGTACAGAGTTTATCGTTCTGCGTACCACCTACGGCATGTTCGACGAAAATGGAAAACTCAAGCAACAGCCTAAGCCCAAGCAAGGAGAAGACACGAAAAACTCAAACGAAGAGGATGAATACAATATCTACTTCTAATATCAAGCAAAGCCCGGTTTCCAATTTGGAAGCCGGGCTTTGCCAATAATCCAAAACACAGCGGATGCCAAATCATACATCCATCAGATCAGACATAATCATATTGGAAACAACGATACCACTACGAGTCAGTCTCAACCTGCCATTTCTGATCTCCAACATACCTTTATTAATATAGGGAGCTGCAGAATTGAGAATTAATTGATGGTGTTGCTCATCAAGAAGAGCCAAATCCAATCCCTCACAAGTCCGCAATGCCGTCATGACGATGTCGTCATAATGTGTACGACTGTCGATGTTCTCACTTTCTGCCGGACGGATGCCTTTCTCTATGGAATCCATATAGACCATAAGATTGTCTATGTTCCAACTTCTGGTGCGAAGGTCATAACTATGAGCCGAAGCCCCCAATCCTATATATGGGGTATTGTTCCAATAACTTGAATTGTGGCGACTGCGGAAACCAGGCCGAGCGAAATTGCTTATTTCGTAATGCTCATACCCAGCCTCCTCCAATTTGTCTACAAGCAAACTATACATTTTAAGACATGTCTCTTCGTCAGTTTCTTCCACTTTCCCTCTCTCCAACATGCGATAGAGCGGAGTCCCTTCTTCAAACATCAGTCCATAAGCCGAAATATGTTCTACATGCAGTCCTAAAGCAACGTCGATATCATGTTGCCAATCCTCCGGCGTTTCCCCAGGAAAGCCAAACATCAAGTCGACACTGACGTTGCCTATGCCTGCGTCTCGAAGGAGTTGTACAGCTTGTTGTGCCTCTAAGGCAGTATGACGTCGATGAAGGAAACGCAGACGCGAATCAGAGAATGTTTGCACGCCCATGCTCACTCTGTTGATGGGTAAATTATCAAACATCTCCTTCTGAACATCATCAGGATTACATTCCATGGTGATCTCCATGTCTTGAGAGAAATCTTTACCAAAACAATCTTCAACACAAGAAAAGAGCCTCAATAGGTTACGACGGGAAAGTTGACTGGGGGTACCTCCGCCTAAATAGATTGTAGCGAGATGTCCGTCCAGCTCTTTTCGCCGCATCCGCATCTCTTTACAAACGCAATCTATATATCGATCCTGCAAATCAGATCTTACACTTGAGTAGAAGCCGCAGTAAATACAACGGCTCGCACAAAAAGGAATATGTATGTATAAACCAGTCATTCTTTGGCAAAATTACTAATAAGTTTTAAAAATTATCACCTTTTTGATAAATTCTTTTGGCAATCTCAATAAATTTCAATAATTTAGACGGCGATAAAAATGATGGAGCAACAAATTGTCTGCGGACACCTAAATAGGAATATTTACTAACTCTTAAAACCTGTTGATATGAAAGTATATCAAACAAACGAAATTAAGAACATCGCATTGCTCGGCAGTGCGGGCAGCGGCAAGACCACACTTGCCGAAAGTATGCTTTACGAAGCCGGTATCATCAAGCGCCGCGGAAGCGTGGAGGCAAAGAACACCGTGAGCGACTATTTCCCGGTTGAGCTGGAATATGGATACTCTGTCTTCCCAACAGTATTCCATGTGGAATGGAACAACAAGAAACTCAACATTATAGACTGCCCTGGATCCGACGATTTCGTTGGGGGCGCCATCACTTCTCTCAATGTCACCGACCAGGCTGTCATCCTCATCAATGGCCAATACGGTCCGGAAGTGGGTACGCAAAACAACTTTCGCTATACCGAAAAACTGAAAAAGCCGGTCATTTTCCTTATTAATCAGCTCGACAGTGAAAAGTGCGACTTCGACAACATCATCAACAGCATGAAGGATATCTATGGCAGCAAGTGCGTACAGATTCAATACCCGCTTGAAACTGGCCCAGGATTCCACTCGCTCATCGATGTACTGCTCATGAAGAAATTCAGCTGGAAGCCCGAGGGCGGAGTCCCCACCGTCGAAGACATCCCCGCCGAGGAGATGGACAAAGCCATGGAACTTCACAAAGCCCTCGTGGAGGCAGCAGCAGAGAACGATGAAGGATTGATGGAGAAATTCTTCGAAGAAGAAACTCTCACTGAGGACGAAATGCGCGAAGGCATTCGAAAGGGACTTGTCACACGCAGTATATTCCCCGTGTTCTGCGTTTGCGCTGGCAAGGATATGGGAGTGCGCCGACTGATGGAATTCCTCGGCAACGTTGTTCCCTTCGTCAGCGAGATGCCTAAGTTGCACAACACACGCGGTGAGGAAGTGGCTGCCGAAAGCAACGGCCCTGAATCTCTCTATTTCTTCAAAACCAGTATGGAGCCGCATATCGGTGAGGTGTGCTACTTCAAGGTGATGTCTGGGGCTGTAAAGCCAGGCGATGATTTGACCAATGCCGATCGCGGGTCGAAAGAACGCATAGCGCAGATTTTCGTATGCGCAGGTGCCAACCGTATTCCTGTAGATCAACTCAATGCTGGCGACATCGGCTGTACGGTCAAATTAAAAGATGTCAAAACAGGCAACACCCTCAACGGCAAAGGTACCGAAGAACGTTTTGACTTTATCAAATATCCTCACTCTAAATATAGTCGCGCCATCAAGGCTGTGAACGCAGCCGACACCGAAAAGATGATGGCCGCATTGCTGAAGATGCGTCAAGAAGACCCAACATGGGTGATTGAACAGAGCAAAGAGTTGCGTCAGACCATCGTACACGGGCAAGGAGAGTTCCATTTGCGTACGCTGAAATGGCGCATGGAGAACAACGAAAAGATCCCTGTAGTGTTTGAGGAGCCGAAGATTCCCTATCGCGAAACCATCACGAAGAAAGCTAAGGCTGAATACCGCCATAAGAAGCAGAGCGGCGGCGCCGGTCAGTTTGGTGAAGTCCACCTCATTGTAGAGCCTTTCGCTGAGGGAATGCCCGATCCGGTAAGCTACAATTTCAATGGCCAGGAATACAAGGTAACCCTGAAGAGCAAAGAAGAAATCGATTTACCATGGGGCGGAAAGCTCGTGTTTATCAACTCTGTCGTGGGTGGTGCCATAGACCTTCGTTTTATGCCTGCCATCCTCAAAGGTGTGATGGACTGCATGGAACGCGGTCCGCTGACAGGTAGCTACGCACGCGATGTTCGTGTTGTGGTCTACGACGGCAAGATGCATCCGGTTGACTCCAATGAGCTTTCCTTCACTCTTGCGGCTCGTCATGCCTTCTCTGATGCCTTCAAGCAGGCCGGTCCGAAGATTCTTGAGCCCATCTACGACTTGGAGGTTTACGTGCCTGCCGATTATATGGGCGACGTGATGAGCGACCTGCAAGGACGCCGTGCCCTCATTATGGGTATGGATTCCGAGGCTGGCTATCAGAAGCTGCAGGCCAAGATACCCTTGAAGGAACTGAGCAACTACAGCATCTCGCTGAGCTCGCTCACTGGCGGCCGCGCCAGCTTCACCACCAAGTTCTCCAGCTATGAACTTGTACCCAACGACATCCAGAGCAAGCTTATTGCAGAGCATGAGGCTGAGACTAAAGATGAAGATTAATCAACAATACGACAAGGAGTCCGGTTTTCCGTCCGGACTCCTTTTTTAAAAAGAGTAACTATAAGCAAAGAAGCCGTCTGATAACAGAAGTCAGCATTTGTCAATTCACATAATAAGCCCCATCATGACCTACAAGAAAACAAAATTCTCCTTTGTGTTGGCAGCATTACTGTGCAGCCTCACAATAACAGCGCAAAAAACAACATGGGAAGAACGAGGTGACTCCTGCATGAAGGCATTCAATCTCTTTCAAGCATTGGACTGTTATTCGCAGGCTCTCAAGCAACAAGACATGCCGGAGCTGAGGATGAAAGTAGCCGAATGTCATTACCGAAGAGGTAACTACAGAGAATGCATCAGCACTTTACAGACTCTACAGGCTTCACAGCTCTCACACAATGCTCTCCACCAGTTATTTTACAGCTATAAAGCCTTAGGAGATACTGAAAATTTCAAACAAACGGGCAAGTTGATTCTCGGACAATATCCTATGGACTCTGAAATTTTAGTGGATTTATGTCATGAGTACAACCTGGAAATGAATTTGTTTGGCACTTTTCATGCCGTAGACGAATATATTGCTAAAGACTCTACCAACCTCGCCGTCAATAGAGTGATTGCCGAGGCTGAATTTTTCCAAAAGGAATACCAAGGGGCCATGTATTCCTACAAGAAATTGCTTGCTGCCGGAGACTCCAGCTATATCACCTATTTCTCTATCGGTGTCTGTGCCGAACAACTCAGCAGATATGACGACCAGCCTCTTGGAGACAAAGTCAATTTGCAAGTCGAAGCGGTAGACTACTTGAAGCGGGCCGTCGCAGTCTCAGACTCAGCCCAAGCTGCGCCATTCTATCACTTGGGGAATCTCTACAATGAGATGAAAAATTATCAAGAAAGCGAGAACTGCTTTCAGAAAGCCATACAACTTCTCAGCCCCGATCCTTCTGTGATGAATATCTGCTGGAGCGGATTGGCCGAGAGTCTATATTGCACTGGTCAATACGAAAGAGCTGCTCATGCTTTTGAAACAGCACTATCCTTTCATTCGCAATCGATCACTTCACTCTATTATCTCAGCATCTGTCACGAAGGTTACGGAGACTATGCCAAGGCAAAAGCACAGTTTGAAAACTTTCTCAACAAGGCTTACACGATTGACAACCCCTCCGAAAATTTGAAACAAATGATAGCTGATGCCAAACAACGCCTCAGCAGACTCAAATAAGCCACTCAGTTGAAAATCTCATGGATAGCAGAATTACAGAACAGCCTTCTCACTACGACCACCTTGAAAGCATGCCAGTGGGTGAGATCATAGCCGACATCAACCATGAGAGTTCACAGGTGGCGGGTGTGATCCAACACGCACTGCCTCAAATAGAAACCCTCATCACGACGATAGAGAAGAAGCTGCGGACGGGTGGAAGGCTCTTCTACTGCGGCTGTGGAACGGGAGGAAGACTCTGTGTACTCGACACAATAGAGGTGCAGAACACCTACACATCACCTCCCGACATGATTCAAGCCATCTTCCCTGGTGGCATCAACGACATCACAAACACCATAGAGTCGAAAGAGGACAACACGGAAGACGGCTGGCGGCAATTGATGGACAAGCAGGTTTCCAAGAAGGACATTGTGGTGGGATTCTCTGCCAGTGGCACCACACCGTTCGTCCTCTCAACGCTACAGCACTGCCAAAGACAGGGAATCACTACCGCATCGGTGGTCAACAATCCCAACGCTCCCATCTCACGAGCAAGCGACATCCCCGTGGTACTCATCACAGGCCCGGAATTTGTCACGGGCTCTACACGGATGAAAGGTGGAACAAGTCAAAAGATGGTACTCGACATGATTTCAACCACGGTGATGATTCGCCTCGGACGCGTTTCCGGCAACCGGATGGTAAACGCCAAGATCATCAACCATAAACTGCTCGAACGCGCTATCCGCACGTTCATGGAGCGTCACACCGACTTTCATGATGATGACAAAGTAAAGGCTCTTATCACACAGTACGGCAGTGTAGCCAACACAGAACGCGCTTTGGGCTTATCGGTAGAGTGAAAAGCTCCCACCGTCGCTCTGACAGTATTTTCTCAGCAAATTCTGAATGAACGTCCCATTGGCCCTCACTCTGTTTTCATCACCATCATAACCGTTGATAAGCACCACAAGGTGAGTCGTGTCCAATGTCATCTTCGTCCGTTCATTGTCACTTGTAGGAGTTCCTACCCCACCCTTTGCATCCCGGTAGATAGGCAATCCGGCAATATTGATAAGGCCTCGGTGGATACCTTCATAAGGCTCACCCTCACGTCCCACGCCCAAAGTCAGTGTGTCGCCTTCAAACTTGTCGGCATCGAAGCCACCGATGCTATAGCCAAAGGCAATACTCGCAAGATTGACAAGGTCGACAAGCGTGTCTATCTGATAGAGTTCCTTGCCCTGCAACTGCCGCCGTATCAAGGCCTCTGATGCCGGACGATAGCGCGAGGGATCCTTCCCGCAGGCCTTGTAGACCCTGCGGGTAGCCGCGATTCCCGGCAATTCTTTCAGCGTAGCCGTAGTGAGTTCATTTCTAAATTTTTCGCCCATCGCATTGATTTCCTGCCATAACGGTTCACAATAAGGGCTATTCTTAACATGAGCCTCCACACATCCACCTACAAATCCAGGACAAACTGCCTCTATTTCTTTTGAAACAATGATCTTCATAAATCTTCTGTTTTTTGTCCACAAAGGTACAAAAAAATATTCTTCCACTACCTACAAATGGGAAATACTATATCATTCTTCGAAACGACTCACATTCAGAAAAACCTGCTAATGATAAATGTAAAACAAAGGAAAGTATCCGTGGTGATTGGTATTTCAGATTTAAGATCATGGATGAAAAATCGGAGGCGCAACGCAAATTATGAATTATAAATTATGAATTATGAATTAATTTGTTACCTTTGCGAAAGAAAAAGCAAATACAGACTTTTTATGGAAGACAATCAACTCAACAGAATGCAACAATTGGTTGACCAGCTCAACCAAGCTTCTGACGCTTACTATAATGGACGCGGCGAACTGATGACCGACTACGAATGGGATGCCCGCTTTGATGAACTCAAGCAGTTGGAACAACAGACGGGAACCGTCTTACCAGATTCGCCCACCAACAATGTCTCTGCAGACAACATCACCGGACAGAAGGAACCTCACGAGTATCCAGCCCTCTCTTTGGCAAAGACCAAGAAAGTTGCCGACATGGCGAAATGGGCTGAGGGACGTCCCATCTGGTTGTCGTGGAAGTTGGACGGACTGACGCTCGTCGTCACTTATGATGAAGGTAAACTGTCAAAAGTGGTCACCCGGGGCGACGGACACATTGGCACCAACATCACCCACCTCGCGCCCGCTATCGACGGCATCCCACAACACTTGCCTCTGAAGGGGCACCTTGTGGTTCGTGGTGAGGCCGTCATCAGCTATGACGACTTTGAACGTTTCAATATGGAGAGCGACGAGGAATACGCCAACCCACGTAATCTCGCTTCCGGCTCTCTCACGCTGAAAGACGTAAACGAAGTGCGCCTGCGCCACATCCATTGGATTCCCTTCACACTTGTTCATATCGACGAAGAAATCAAGTCGTGGGGAGAGAGAATGGACACGTTGGAGAAAGCCGGTCTGCACTGCGTCGACCGCGAATATATAGCGTCCCCCACGATGGACAGCCTCCAAGCTGTCATCGACAAATGGACGGAGAAGGTGACAAGCCGCAAGAATCCCTACCCTGTAGACGGACTGGTCATCACCTACGACGACACGGCCTACGCACAGACCGGCTCCGTCACAGGCCATCATGCCACGCGCGCCGGCTTTGCTTTTAAGTGGCAGGATGAGAGTGCCAAGACTACGCTTGATCACATTGAATGGTCGTGCGCCACATCGACAATCTCTCCTGTAGCTGTCTTCAACCCTGTGGAATTGGAGGGCACAACCGTGAAGCGGGCCTCTCTCTGTAACATCAGCGAATGCGAGCGGTTGGGCATCGGTGGAAAAGGCAGCATCATAGACATCATCAAGGCCAACAAGATCATACCCAAGGTGATTCGTGTGGAGGAAAGCCATGGCGTGTTTGCTCCTCCGCAGTCGTGCCCGGTTTGTGGTGCTCCCACAGTGGTGAGGGTAAGTGAAGCATCCGGCACCAAGACACTCCATTGCACCAATGACGCATGCCCGGCTAAACAGCTCAAGAAGTTTGCCCGGCTGGTATCGAAGGAAGCTATCAATATCGACGGTCTCTCAGAGCAGACGCTTCAGAAGTTTATCAATTTGGGCTGGGTGAACGAGCCGGCCAACCTCTTCCATTTGGATACCCACGCCATAGAATTGGCGGGCATGGACGGCTTTGGTCGCAAATCAGTAGCCAACCTCCTATCAGCCGTAAGGAAAGCCCGCACTGTTGAGGCACGACGCTTTCTCTTCGCGCTCAATATTCCTCTTTGTGGCATGGACGTCTGCACCCGCTTACTGTCGGCTTTCAAATTAGAGGATCTCTTTGCCACAGCACGCTCTACTGCCGACGAGCAGGTATTCTCGGCCATCGACGGGATCGGACCGGAAAAGAGCCGCTCGTTCGTGGCATGGGTGAAAGATGACCGCAACTTCGAAGCGGTAACTAACCTAATGAGGGAACTGACCATCACACAGCCCGACCTCACTGCCAAAGGCGACAAGTGTAAAGGACTTACGTTTGTCGTCACGGGCGATGTACATCATTATAAAAACAGAAACGAACTGAAGGCTTATATCGAGTCGCAAGGAGGCAAAGTGACAGGAAGTGTGAGCAAGAGTACCAACTACCTAATAAACAACGACGCAGCATCCACCAGCTCAAAAAACCAGAAAGCCCACCAACTCAATATTCCCATAATAACTGAGGACGACTTTATAAAACAATTCGGCTAAAACTTGCATATCATGATGAAGTATAACACAGAGAACATTCGCAGACAAGACCGCGTGATGGAAGAATCGCGTGCCCGCGAATTATTGACTGAGGCAGAATATGTTGTCATGTCCATGACCGACGCAAACGGCCTACCCTACGGCATTCCCGTGAACATGGTGTTTGACTCACCCGATCACGCCTATATACACTGTGCGCCCGAGGGCAAGAAGCTGCGCGCAGTAGCCCTGCATCCAGACGTATCGGTTTGCATTGTGGGACACGTCAACCTTTTACCCTCCAAGTTTACAACTGAGTATGAGAGTGTAGTTCTCCAAGGCAAGGCCCACATCATTACTGACGACACAGAGCGCCGCCACGCCATCGAACTCATCCTCCACAAATACTCGCCCAATGACATCGAACGGGGATGGTTCTATGACAACAAGTCGCTGCCGCGTACGGCTATTATACGCATTGATTTCACGGAGTTTAGTGGAAAAAACAAGAAGATGCACGGCTGATTCAGAAACTCGCAGAGACCGGGAGTGAATGGACTTCTAAGGGCGTTATAGCCCCGGGGCTTACCACGATAGACAATGAAAAGGACGGCCAATCATGAATCATTGTGGATTATTTTGCTTACCTTTGCAGTCAAATAAGAATCCATTATGCGAATAGACATCATCACTGTGCTGCCCGAAATGTTGGAGGGCTTTGTCAACTGTTCCATTCTTGCCCGCGCCCAAAAGAAGGGGCTGGCCGAAATCCATCTCCATAACCTTCGCGACTATACGCTCGACAAGTGGCGCCGGGTTGACGATTATCCCTACGGCGGTTTTGCGGGAATGGTAATGCAGTGCGAGCCCATCGACCGCTGTATCACAGCGCTGAAGGCCGAGCGCGACTACGATGAGGTGATCTTCACCACTCCGGACGGTGAGCAATATGATCAAGCCATGGCCAACGATCTTTCGCTGAAACAAAACATGATCATTCTCTGCGGCCATTATAAAGGTGTAGACCAGCGCGTGCGTGACCATTTCATCACCAAAGAAATCTCCGTGGGCGACTATGTTCTCACGGGAGGTGAATTGGCCGCCGCAATCATTGCCGACAGTGCCGTACGCCTCGTACCAGGCGTTATCAGCGACGATCAAAGTGCGCTGAGCGACAGTTTTCAAGACGGACTCCTCTCCGCTCCCATCTACACCCGGCCGGCCGATTACAAAGGTTGGAAAGTACCCGACATTCTTCTGTCAGGCAATGAGGCAAAAATCAAGAATTGGGAGATGGAACAAGCTTTGGAAAGGACGAAGCGCTTGCGGCCGGACTTGTTGGAATAAGCAAACGCAATTTGAAAAGAAAATACTCGGGTTGAAATATGACAGTTTCAAAAATCATAAACTGGGCATATTTCAACTTTTTTTTTGAAAACAAGAAAGAAATACAGTTAAGGAATAATATAAAATGTAGCTCAACGCAGTATAAAAAAAGGCTGTCGACGTTGTCCCCCAATTGGCAGACGGCGGGCTCGCATTTGGCAAACGGCGGGATTGCATTTGGAAGCCAGCCGGTCGGCAATTGGAAGCGAGCATCACTTGCACCGTCTGCATAGAACTGGAAGCTGTTGCTGACGTTTTTAATTCCACTGCTGATTATTGTAACATCATCAATTCTTGTGGGTGATTCCATTTGGAAGTTCAGCATTCTGTTTGCGCTGTTAATGGAATGCATAGGAATAGAGGAATAAGATCTTGACAACCCACACGAGTTCTTCAAGTTTTTACATAAAAAATCCCGCCCTCGGGGGAACCGAAGACGGGAAGAAAGTTTAATACCTCACGATACTAATTACTTTGTTGTGTCGTTGAAGGTTGCAACACGATTGAACTCTACCTGCTCGAAGAGCTTATCGGTAGCGCCGCAACCCTTGGCAGACAAGCGATTAGCAGCGATCTTATACTTCTTGATCAGAGCATTCTTGACAACCTGAGCACGAGCCTCGGAAAGCTTCTGGTTGAGTTCAGCAGAGCCTTCAGGAGAAGCATAACCCTTGATCTCAACTTTAGCACTGGGATTGTGCTTCATGTAGGTGGCGATAAGCTCAATAGGAGCATACTGTGCGGGATCAATCACGCTCTTGCCCTGACGGAAGAGAACGGTCGGCTGCAAGTTGGTAGCCGTTGCGGGCTTCACATACTTGGGCTTAGCATTGCACTCGTCGAGAGCCTTCTGGAGGTCAGCAATCTGACGATCCTTAGCGGCGAGTTCAGCATCCTTGCCATTGAGGTCGCTGCGCAGACTGTTGATCTGAGCATTCAGACCGTCAATCTCGGCCTGGTCGCGAAGCTGAGCAATGGTGAAGTTGTGAGTACCGTTGGAGTTTTTGAACTTGTAGATCACACCAGCGTTCAACTGAACCTGGCTGAAGTTCAAGTTATACTCGGGCTGATCGTCAGAGGCATCCATCTCTGCAGCACCACGATGGTTGTTGAAAGCCCATGAAATAGAAGGCTCGATATAAATCTGCCAAGCCTTGTTAGCGCCGAGATTCCAAGCGAAGTCCAAAGCAGCCTTAGAAGTCATACGATTCTGACGAATGCCTTTGTTTGCGTTGCAGAAGCTGTGTCCCCAACCCAAACCATAGAGAGCTGTTACTTCAAACAAGCGAGGAGTACCCTTGTAACCACCAAACCAGTTGCTCAAGTTTACAGTTCCTAACAACTGTGTGTTCAAATAGCGAACAGCAGTGCCAGAAGACTTGAATGGCTTGTTAGAGAAGTACGCATTGCCTTCGACAGCAAGACCGAAAACTGGAGTAAAGTAACGGCCGATGCGAAGACCAGCATTAGGATTGAGGTTGTTTGCCCATCCATTAACACCTGTTGTCTTAGAAGCGACACCACCGTTAATTCCAATATAGAAATTGTCGAAGGTCTTGCTTTCTGTAACCGTCTGAGCGTTTACAGATGCTGCCATCATTGCTGCGGCGGCAAATAAAACTAACTTTTTCATTTCTCCCTGAATTTATAATTTTAATTACTAAATGTTATCTTTCTACAAGCCCTTTCACGGCTTTCAAGGTGCAAAGTAATGAAAAAATATTGTAACTTCCAAATTTAATGTGCAAAATTTAACGATTCTTCCATGAAACACTTATTTTGCGCAATAAAAATGAACTAAAAACATGTAAAACAGAACATAATAGCTGACAATAGTCGAAAATACTAAGAAGTGAAAACATGATAACGACTAAGCAACTATTACAATTCAACTAAACGTGCATTTTTCGACATAACAAAAAGTAACTTTTACCTCAGCCACTGGATTTCTATCTAAGTTATTGTATCACCAAGGACAATACATGGTTTTATCACATGTGCAATCTTTTCCAAGAATTGACACAATGAAAGCGAGCACTCCTAAGTGAAGCTGCCATCACAAAGGAAATCATAGATGTGTATAGAACAAATAGAAACAGGAACCAAGTCTTAAGCCTTGCTGATAGATAAATATAATAAGGTATAGTAAGAAAAAAACATTTTTTTTGCGAATTCTATAAAAAAAGGGGGATAAAGATTTGGCAGTTAGGAAAAATAGGATTACCTTTGCACTCGCATTTAGAGAAATGCACTTAACAAAAAGTTAAGGAGTTGCGGCAATAGCTCAGTTGGTAGAGCGCGACCTTGCCAAGGTCGAGGTCGCGGGTCCGAGTCCCGTTTGCCGCTCATTGACATTCTGAATATTCTGAATTTGCCCAGGTGGCGGAATTGGTAGACGCGCACGTTTCAGGTGCGTGTGTTTCACGACGTGCAGGTTCGAGTCCTGTTCTGGGCACAAGATAAAGATTCAGAATGTCACAAAATGGCGAGGTGGCGGAATTGGTAGACGCGCTACTTTGAGGGGGTAGTGAATATTATTTTCGTGGGAGTTCGAGTCTCCTCCTCGTCACTTTTTTATGTTGCGGCAATAGCTCAGTTGGTAGAGCGCGACCTTGCCAAGGTCGAGGTCGCGGGTCCGAGTCCCGTTTGCCGCTCTTTTTCTCCACCTCTTATTATTAGAAAAATACATTTCAATGAATTTATACATCAGATATTTTGACCGGGAAACTTTAGTCAGTAATGTGGATGAAGCCATTGAATTTCTTCGTTCTCTTCAGGAAATTCCAATAACACCCGAACTGGAAGCTGAAATTCGTGAGTATGCCGCCAGTGATGTACTCTTTCCCCGCCGTTATAAAGTTCGCCCCCGTATATATTTCATCATTATCAAAACAACGGCCCAGACCATGCAGGACTTCAAAGAGAAGAAGGCTTTGCGTCCCGTTGGAGATGGAATGAACCGTCGCGATTTAGCAGCTTCTGCCTCCAACAGACTCGGTGAATTTAAACCCGGCTGGTACGAAGGTGAATTGGACTTTAAACGAGTGGTTCTGATACCAGCTACTAACAAACACGAATACCGCGACACACATTTCGTTGCCCGCGTAAAAGCTAACTCTGGTCAAGACTGCTACAACCGCATTGTTGATCACCTTCGCGGACTGGTTGATCCAAGAAGTCAATTCCCGTCTGCAAAAGGCAAAAATTTTAAGTATAAATACCTCGGTCTTTGGAAATAATCTAAAGGTTTAGAATTTCGCACGATATGAACAAAGTAATGCTGATTGGCAACGTAGGACAAGAGCCGGACGTTCATTATTATGGGGCAGACCAAGCACGGGCAGAAGTCAGACTGGCCACAACAGAGCGTGGCTACAAACTTCCAAACGGTACTGAAGTGCCCGCAAGAACAGAATGGCACACTCTGTTGTTCTTCGGCAACATGGCGAAAACCGTTGAACACTATGTTCACAAGGGAGACAAACTCTATGTGGAAGGCAAGATTCGCTATTCGGTCTACAATGATAAAATGGGGCAGCGACGCTATGTAACGGAAATCCTGGTAAATGCCATGGAGATGCTCTCTGCAAAACCAGCCCCTCAGCCTTCCGCCAACCCTTCAGCCCAGTCAAGCAATGCGGCTGCAAATCCCACAGAGCCGAACAAGAATGGGCTGCCTTTCTAATTATTTATGACAGAGATACTTTTGAATATATCCTTAGAAGCCTTGGTAGATTTTCATCCTATCACGGCTTCTGTGATAATAGCCGCAGCTTTAGCTGTGGCTCTATTGTTTCTATCTGGCTTTGCAAGTGGTTCCGAAATTGCCTTTTTCAGCCTTTCACCCGACGATATCAACGAGTTGGAACCGGAAAAAAACGAAGTGGATGCAAAGATTCAGCAGTTGAGAGAAGACAATGAGCGGACTTTGGCTACGATTTTAATAGCCAACAACTTTGTGAACGTGATGATCATCATGCTTTGCAATTATATTTTCGCTCAATTGATTACCTTCAAGCAAGCGTGGCTGCAATTTCTGTGCATCACGGTCATCCTTACTTTCCTTCTTCTTCTTTTTGGTGAAATTATGCCAAAGGTCTACAGCCGACAGAATCCACTTAGCTTTTGCCGTAGGGCCGTTCATGGAATAATGATCCTTCGTAGTTTTTTCTGGCCTTTAGAAACAATTCTTATGCGTAGCGGAATGCTGGCGGAAAAAGCGATGCCAAAGGAAAACCGCCAACTTAGCGTAGACGATCTGGAGCAGGCCTTAGAACTCACCGACAAAGACGAAATAAAGGATGAGCAGAGCATGCTTAAAGGTATTATCAGATTTGGCGATGAGACCGCAAAGGAAATCATGACCAGTCGCCATGACATTGTTGACATTAATATCAAAAGTTCTTATGCTGACGTTCTGAAAAGTATCATTGAAAATAACTACAGCAGAATCCCTGTATTTCAAGACAATGAAGACAATATTCGAGGCGTACTCTATATCAAAGATCTCCTGCCCTACCTGCAAAAACCCGGCAACTTCCGCTGGCAGAGTCTGATCCGCCCACCGTACTTCGTGCCTGAAACCAAGAAAATTGACGACCTTCTGCGAGAGTTTCAAGACAACAAGGTTCATATTGCCATCGTAGTGGATGAGTTTGGAGGTACGAGCGGTATCGTCACGATGGAAGATATTTTGGAAGAAATTGTTGGTGAAATCAACGACGAATACGACGAGGAGGAGCGAACCTACACCAAACTCAACTACAATACATACGTTTTTGAAGGCAAGACCCTTCTGAGCGACTTCTCACGAATCCTCAACATCGATGACGATGAGTTTGAGGACGTTGAAGGCGACGCTGATACGTTGGCAGGCCTACTGCTTGAGATCAAAGGAGACTTCCCCTCCATTCATGAGAAAATAGAGTATAAGAACTACACGTTCGAGGTGGTTAAGATTGAAGAGAGAAGGATCAGCCGCATAAAAGTAACTGTCCACGAAAAACCCAAGAAAGATGCCGCTGATAAGGATTGATGAGGTAAGCACAGAGACAAAACTGGCGTTATGGTACATGGAAGAAAGCGATCAAGAATTATTGGTTCGCTATCCATACATGGCGCAAAGTTTAGAAAACATGCGAAGCAGGACAAGAAGGCAAGAAAGACTTTGTGCCTGCGCCTTGCTGGAAGCGGTCACCGGTGATCGTCAGCCTGTCATCCACCACAATGCAAAAGGCAAGCCCTTCTTGACCAGTGGTTCCATTAGCATCAGCCACACACGCAATTTTTTAGCCATGCTCTATTGCCAAAAGCCGGACCAACGCTTGGGCATAGACATCGAATGGATGAACAACCGGGTGGAACGAATCACTGATTACTTCATGAGACACGACGAGTTTGCCCCTTCATTGACCGATAAGCTCCTCAACTGGAGCGCTAAAGAAACCTGCTACAAGTTTTTTTCAGAACAAGGCTTGAAATATTCGGAAATGAAGGTAGAACACAACGGCCAAAACCAATTGGAAGTAATGAACTTGAAGAATAACGAGAAACTGTCTGTTAAGTTTCTCGTGGATGATAAATACGTGCTCACTTGGGCTGATATGTGCAATATTTCATATTAAAATCATCTATTTTCACGTCAAAGCCGTTCTTTTAAAGTTTTTTTAGTCCAAAACTTGTTTATTTAATTATTTTTTAGTATTTTTGCATTGTTTCAAAAAAGGCACGACTTTGAAAAGAATATACGCCATATTACTCAGTCTTCTCGTTGTTTTCTGTCTCGACTCATGTGACTGGAAATTCAAAATAACTGGAGAGGAAGACGATCCTGACCGCATAGAGATCCAGCGGTATGATCGTTTAGAGAGCCGCTATCTCACTACGGGTGACTTTTCTGCCTTGCAACAAATGAACACGACCTATCCAGTAGAGACGCGTACTTTAGTGGAAGATGTCTTGCAGTTAGGCGCAGTGACGGACTCACATATCAACAACAAATTTCTCAGTTTCTTTCAAGACTCCACGCTGCAGAACATCATAGCAGACGCCGAGGCTCAATATGCCAATATGGACGACTTGAATGATATGCTGACAAACTCTTTCATCAAGCTGAAAGACCTGTTGCCAAATGTTCAGCATCCAATTATTTACACGCAAATTGGCGCCTTAGACCAAAGCATCATTGTTGGCGACAAGCTTATCGGCATCTCACTCGACAAATATTTGGGCAAAGACTACCCTGTATATCAGCGCTACTATTCAGAGCAGCAACGTGAATCGATGGAAAGAAAATATATTGTTCCTGATTGCCTGACTTTTTATTTGCTGAGCCTTTATCCCATGAAGGATCATGACCAGATCTCACAATTGGGCCGTGATTTGCATATTGGAAAGGTGATGTGGACTGTAAACCAGGTACTTCCCCACCCCATGTTCAAATCAAAATACATATCTATGGTGGACCACTACATGAAGCATCATAAGGATGTCACCGTCGATCAGTTGCTCAAGGACACCGCCTATTCACAGTTTCAGTAGACAGGTCGCCTTGGTGGTAGCCCTTTTCATGCATATATTCTTTTAGACGCAAAGCCACTTCGTTGGCTTTTACTCCCCAGTGGGGAGCTATCAATCGATTGACAGGACTCGTGCTCACCAATCGTTCTATCACAATTCCGCATCCGACGCGTCTAAGGAATTGGGCCAACAGAGTGATGTATTCATCTAATTCCAACACATGGAAAGGCTCAATCTCATACATCTTTGCAAGTTGCGTATCACGGATTACCTGCAATTGATGGATTTTCAAGATGTCTATGTCCAACGCCGACACCGTTTCAGCTTCCTGTAATATTTCTTCTCGGCTTTGTCCAGGAAGCCCTATAATAAGATGCGCTCCAGTGGTTATCCCACGCTGATGGGTAGCGGTAATCGCCTCTCGTGAACAGGAAAAGTCATGTTGCCGGTTGATTCTCCGCAAAAGATCGTCGTTAACTGACTCAACCCCATATTCAATTTCTACGAAAGTTCGGCTGTTTAATTCTTGAAGATAATCGAGAATTTCATTATCAACGCAATCAGGACGGGTGGCGATCACAATCCCGTCGACACCTTCCACAGAGAGAGCCTCCTCATAGAGTTGTCGCAGACGACGCAATGGTGCATAAGTGTTGCTGTATGCTTGGAAATAAGCCAAGTAATGTTGCGCATTTCCTTTTGTGGAAAAAAAGAGCTTACCTTCTTCCAATTGTTGTCTGATCGATTTTTTCGAAGCGCAATAGGGCGGGTTAAAAGCCTTGTTGTCGCAAAAAACACATCCTCCCCTTGCCTTTGTCCCATCACGATTCGGACAAGTAAAACCCGCATCAATAGCAATCTTCTGAATCTTGTGTCCGAAGGTCTTGGCCACCCACGTAGTATAATCATTATATAGAAACATCTTTTATTCTTTTGTTTTTGGCAAAAATAGGGAAACTTTTTGTAATTTTGCCACAAACAACTAAAAAATCCAATACAATGATAAAAATGGCAGTAATGTGTGCGGCTCTTTTCATGGCTGTATCAACGGCTGGCGCCCAAGAGAAGATTGGACTGAAACAGATTGCCGACGGTGAATTCAACGCTCAGGCCATCTCTGGTATCGATCCCATCAAAGGTACAGACCAGTACGCACAAATAAAAGATGGCGGAAAGCAAGTAGTTCGTTGCTCTTTCAAAACAGGAGAGGAAACAGGCGTTCTCTTCGATGTCAACAACACACAGGGCGAGAAAATCTCTAAATTTAGCGATTACCTGTTGTCGCCCGATGGCACGAGAATGCTTATCTGCACCAATAAACGTCCTATTTACAGACGTAGTTACAAAGCAGACTTCTACATTTACACCATAAAAAGCCATAAGCTGGAGAAACTCTCCGCTGAAGGCTCCGAACAGATTCCTACGTGGAGTCCAGACGGACAACAAATCGCTTTTGTCCGTGACAACAACATCTATTTGGTAAAATTACTCTACGACAACGCCATCTCTCAAGTAACAACCGACGGCAAGTTCAACGCCATTATCAATGGCTTGCCCGATTGGGTAAACGAAGAGGAGTTCGGATTCAACAGGGCGCTCACTTTCAACGCTGATGGAACCATGCTCTGCTGGATCAAATATGACGAAAGTAAGGTTAAGACCTATAGTCTGCAACTCTTCAAGGGTGAATCACCCGCTAAGGAAGAATACAGCATCTATCCGGGAGAATACAGCTACAAATACCCGAAAGCCGGTGAAGACAACTCTAAGGTCAGCGTATGGAGCTATGACATTAAAAGTAGAAAGACCCGTCAGCTCAACATTCCACTCGCCGACGACGGCTACATTCCCCGTATCAAAGCAACTACTGATCCCAACAGAATCATTGTCTATACTATGAACCGACATCAAGACGAGCTCAATCTTTATGGTGTTGACCCTCGCTCCACAGTAAGCCACTTGATCATCAGGGAGGCTGCAAAAAACTACGTGCAGGAAAATGCTATGGATGCCATCATCATTGGTAAAGAACATATCCTCTTGCCTTCCGACCGCGATGGTTTCATGCACCTATATATATATAACATGAGAGGACAGCTGCAAAGAAAGGTCGGTGACGGTAACTACGACATTCTCCAGGTCTATGGTTACGACGAGCAAAATGGAGACGTCTTCTACCAGGCTGCCCCGCTCAATCCGCATGACCGTCAAATCATGGTCACGCACAAGAATGGCCGCACAGAACGTCTGACCCATCAAGAGGGTTGGAACAGTGCTATCTTCTCTGGCGACTATCAGTATTTCGTCAATACTTGGAGTGACGCCAACACGCCCTATGTGTATACGATTTGCAACCGTCAGGGAAAGACACTCTCCACCCGGCTGGACAACAGCAAATTGAAGGACAAGATCCAGCAGTATGGATTTACAAAGAAAGAAATGTTCTCGTTCACTACATCCGAAGGGGTGAAGTTGGACGGATGGATGGTGAAGCCCACCAATTTTGATCCCTCAAAGAAATATCCTGTGATCATGTTCCAATACAGCGGCCCTGGCAGTCAGGAAGTTGTCAACTCATGGCAAATAGGCTCAATGGGCAACGGAGGAGCTTTCGATATGTATTTGGCACAGCAAGGATTTATCGTGGTCTGTGTCGACGGACGCGGAACTGGAGCAAGGGGAGCCGACTTCGAAAAGACCATCTACCTGACAATGGGCGAGAAAGAGTCGAAAGACCAGGTAGAGACGGCCTTGTATCTGGGCTCACTGCCGTATGTAGACAAAGACAATATTGGCATCTGGGGATGGAGCTTTGGTGGCTTCAACACCTTGATGAGCATGAGCGAGGGCCGCAAGGTGTTCAAGGCAGGCGTCGCAGTGGCTCCGCCCACCAACTGGCGCTATTATGACTCTATTTATACAGAGCGGTACATGCGCACTCCTAAAGAGAATGCTGAAGGTTACAACGACAATCCCATCGCTCGCGCCAAACAGCTCAGCGGCGCCCTACTCATCGTCCATGGTACTGCCGATGACAATGTGCATCCCCAAAACACATTTGAATATGCAGAGGCCCTGGTTCAAGCTGACAAGGACTTCCAAGAAAACTATTATACCAATCGCAACCACAGTATCTTTGGTGGCAACACCCGCAACCACCTTTTGCGACAGATTGCTCAATGGTTTGAAAATCATCTGAAATAACGATAGAATTGGAATCGAGAAGCCATAGGGCAAACCATCATTGGTTTGACTCACGGCATTAACATCCATCCGCAATGCAGGACAATAGGCATTGCGGATGTTTTTTACTCATTAAAATCCTATACATCATCACCAGTTGCACATAAGAGGATGCTGTTATAGGTCAATGGGCTTATCTTGTCATACACAACTTGTGTGTTCTCTCACCACCATCCACTAAAAATATCCGCTGTGCCTAATTACCGCTTTACCTAAATTTTCTTCTTTCAATGATATGATAACAAAAACATCATATATATCCATCCCGAACTGGCAAAAACGGGAAAACGAAGAATGGGTAGTAATTTTTAACACACGAATCATCATTGTTAAATGATTTAGTACTACCTTTGCCGACATGAAACAAGTAAACTATCAACAAAAGAATAACTATTCAACTTATCAAGTGAAAACAGCCCAACCGCTGCTGGAATGGCTGTTGCAAAATCTTGAAGGTGCAAGTCGCAACAAGATAAAGGCCACATTGCATGGCCACGGCATAAAGGTGAACGGCAAAATCAGAACGCAGTTCAACTGGCCCTTACAGGTCGGCGACAAGATTTCTGTGAGTAAGTCAAAACAGAACGATTGTTTCCGGAGCCGCTATCTCCGTTTGGTATATGAGGACAAATATATCGTGGTTATCGAAAAAAACATAGGCATTCTCTCTATGGAAGCCGGGCACAAATCGTTGAACGTAAAAGCTGTCTTGGATGAATATTTCCGACAGTCGCGTCAACATTGCACAGCACACGTGGTGCATCGACTTGACCGTGACACGAGCGGACTCATGATATACGCAAAGGACAAACAGACAGAGTTGACTTTGGAATCAGACTGGCATCATATCGTTTACGACCGTCGCTACGTTGCCGTACTTAGTGGGGAAGTGGAAAACGACGAGGGTACAATCGCCAATTGGCTGAAGGACAACCGCGCTTTCATAACCTACTCAAGTCCGGAAGACAATGGAGGAAAATACGCGGTCACCCACTATCATGTACTCCGACGCTCTGTAGACCATAGCCTTGTAGAGTTCCGTTTGGAGACAGGCCGAAAAAACCAGATTCGCGTCCACAGTGCGGATATGGGGCATCCGGTTTGTGGCGACGTGAAATATGGCAATGGCGACGATCCCTGTGGGCGACTGTGCCTTCATGCCTATGTCCTTTGTTTTTATCATCCTGTAACCCATCAGCCCATGGAGTTTGAGACTCCAATCCCAGCGGCATTCCTTCACATTTTTAAATAAAAAAAATCAATATATGGAATTTGGATATTATCTCTATGTCCTCATCGCCATCATTATCGGCGTGTTCGTTTTCAAGAAAGTTGCGAGCTGCATGATCAAGACGGTACTCACACTCGTCTTGGTGGCCGCCTTGATAGCCATTTATTACCTTTTCTTCCGTGCGCAGTAAGTATCAGTCTTCGGGATGCCAAAGAGAAGAGCTCAGATCTACACAGTTGTCATGCGGGTGTTTTCTAAATACCACACCCTCATTTCTCAACATTTCAGCTTGCTCAGCCCACATGGGTGCCATTCGTCCTTGACTGTTGACAACCCGATGGCAGGGGATCATTAGAGATGAGCCCACAGTCCTCAAAGCCCAACCCACCATCCGTGAGTGGTTCGGCCAACCGGCAAGACGGGCGATCGCCCCATAAGTGAGCACTTTTCCACAAGGAATTTGACTGACAATGTTATAGACATCTGCTATGAATTGTTGCTTATCTGGAGATTGTGACATAACGACAATAGTGATTTGAAAAACATCTTCATGCTGCAAAGGTACAAATTTATCTACTCAGCACCAAGCAAAGAAATGTTGTTTGGCTTCCTTTTTTCTGGAATAGAGACTGTAAAAACCGTCTAAAGACACTGATAGATGTAGAAAAAAAACAACTTTTTCAAAAAAAGTTCATCAAAAGTTTGGTGGTATAAAAAAATATGTCTACCTTTGCACTCGCATTTCAGCAATGAGATGTAATTCAGAGAAAACCTCTTCGGTAAGGAAGTTTGGGTGAGTGGCTGAAACCAGCAGTTTGCTAAACTGCCGTGCGCGATTAGCGTACCGGGGGTTCGAATCCCCCAGCTTCCGCTGAGGGT
>Ga0256405_10001611_pt1 | contig 59947 bp, 65 predicted proteins | sample RumenRJG_02DNA_FD_189096 | JGI IMG/M metagenome (GOLD analysis project Ga0256405, IMG submission 189096) | Bovine rumen microbial communities from Lethbridge, Alberta, Canada - RJG_02 | ecosystem: Host-associated > Mammals > Digestive system > Stomach > Rumen | place: Canada: Alberta... | reverse complement strand
TTTGTAGTATTATCTGATTCAAGTGAAGAAACACGATTTGTTAATGCAGTTGGATCATAATGATATGCTTCTGCATCCGTAATGTTATAAACAACATTAGGTTCCTTTTCTGTAAGAGCATTATATCCATCTAGAGTAATGTCAATCATTCTAACAAATCCAAGATTTTCTACAAGAGATTTTAGATCATCCTTAGCAACATATAAATTTTGAATTTCATTCTTTTTGTAATAATCAGACATTTCTGATCTTTTAACAAATACACTGTGATCAATGTTGTTTAAACGATTAACGATCTCAGTTAAATTATTAATTGTTGCAGAAGTTGCAGTATCAACAGCCTCTAAAGCAGATAATCTATTTAGAATTGGATTTAAATCTTGATGTTCTGTTAAAAATCTGCTATGATCAATTTGTTCTAATGCAGTTAATCTTGGAAGAATTTTTTCCTCTAAATATCTTTCAATTTCATTGTCTCCAGAATGGTCCTTAATCATCTTAAGTGTATAACTAAGAATATCTTTCTTAAGACGATCCAAGATTCTATCTAAATCACATCTGGTTATAGATTTATTACAGCCACAATCGTTATTACAATCACACGAATCATCTTCTATAAAATCTGCAACATCATTAGGATTGTTTATGTTAATTGGAACTCACCTACTAGTTTCTCATCTATAGAAAAATCCATCCGGGTGTGCCCAAATATAATTCTTCGGTGGTTCGTTATCATCGAACATTATTCTAAGCAGATGACGTCCTTTAGGATGCGGACCATCTGGCATCGGTGCTGGTTTAATTATTGTTTTTGCCATAATTATTATTTATTTACGTATTCAGCAGGACGTTCGTCTTGTGCTTTCATTTCTTTAAACACATAACGCCCAAGAGCCTTATAATCTTTATCTTCTTTTGACATATAAGCCTTCTTTGCTTTTTTAATTATAACCTTAGAACTTTTTCTTGAAAAGATACGTTCTCCGCCTTGCAAAGTGGCTTGCACATTACCATCAGATCCATATATGTACAAACGATTAACTTCTACATCAGGATAATTATCTTCTTGTCCGAGTGAAGTTTGATCGCCTTCTTTTATATTTTCATCTACATTTACTTCAATTACATATGCAACAAATTCAGAAGATTCTGTAATCGGTTCTTCTGATAATGGTTTTCCTTTATGAACAGAAATAACTTCTCCATCTTCATTTATAAAACATATAAGAAGAGGAATAGTTGTATCTTTCATTCAAAACGAAATCTCTTCTTGTGGTTCATCTGAATAATCAAATAAAGCACCTTCATTAGATTCCATTTCTATTACATTCTGTAAACCAAGTTCTTTTTCTTCTTCTGTAACAAAATGAAGTAATGTATATGTTTTTCCATTAATATCTACATCAACAGTATTGTTTTCAAATTCAAATTGTCCGCCTTCTGCATATTTTCTTTCTTTTTCTAAATAAAGAGTAATTAGATTTGCTAATTCTGAAATATAGTCGTTTGATTCTTCTTGCATTAGACCATTTTCATCTGCAAATCTATCAAGTTCATCAGCAATACCAGGGTGCTGTTGAAATGTATACATTATTTTTGACATTAAATCTCCATTTAAATCAAATGTCTCATTTGCTACATTTCTTTGAACATCTTGCTTATCAGCGCCATCTCTTTTGATGTCGGCTTGCAACATTGCAGATGTAGATGCAGTATTATTTCCTTGTATATCTTGCAAAATAGCCATAAGAATGGCATCATTTGCCTTATTTTTATTCGCCATTCTCTTCTATTATTTGTCCTGTATTATCTTGTGTATTTTCAATAATTTCTGAAGTAAGTAATTTACCTGCTTCAATCGCAGCTTCATCAGAACCATCTTTCATTAACTCTTCAAGACGTTTTGTGACATCTAAACGAAATACAATTTCATCTCTCTCTATTTCTGCAACTTGATTAAGTTCTCCGCCTTCTTCTGCAGCCATTACCGGAATACCTTTCTTTGTAGCATCCTCTAAATCTGGATTTAACTGAGCCAATCCATTTTTACGTGCATGTAAAGCACCTTCTGGTAAAATGTTTGTATCTATACCAATAGTACCTCCATTTTGGAATTTCTCTACATCTTCTTGTAATTCTATCTCTTTTCTAGCAGAAAGAATTGCTCTAGCTTTATCAACAGACATTAATTTCATACCAGATTTTCCAATCCTATAACCAAGATAATTTTCTCCAGCATATCTGTTCATGTTTTGATGTGCTAAATCTTGATAATAATTATTTTGCTTACGCATTGTATTTGTTTCATTAATCTGGGATAAAATTCTGTCGTTATTTCTTGCTTGTTCTATTGCAGCATTTGCTTTATTTTTACCAAAGATTAAGCGTTTTCCAGAAACATCTTCTGCAGCACGCATATCATTTACAGTTCCACCATATGCACTACTTAATTGTTCCGCATCATCAGATATACTATAGCCATTTGTTCTTGAACTTCATAGTCCAAATCCTCCAGCTAAAGCAGACATTCCAGGTAGATGATTAATTGTATTATTAAATCCAGCAGATGCACCTAAACCAAGTCGTTTTGCAGAATCTTTATTTATGTTACTAAGATTTGTACCTGTTATATTACCAATAGCGTCAAGTGCTCCAGTTGCAGCAGCAATTGCCTGTCCATAACCAGGAATCATTGCAATTGCAGAACGAATGGAATTTTGAGTTGCCTTTTGAGATTCTGAAAAATCGTCTCCATATTTATTGCCAATTGCAGAACCAATTGACGATAAACCTCCACCAACAATAGTTCCTCAATTTCCAAATCCGTTTACATTTATACCAGAGGCAAATTTTCCACCAAACGCCTTCACTTTATTCATTAATGTCGGATCACTGAACTGTCTATTATCAATGATACCTTGAGGACTATATTGTGGATTCAAGCCATTATTAATTGGTGTTATTCAATCTGCCATATTTACACATTAATTAAAGTTCTTATGGCTGTAATAACCGCCAAATCTTCTCCATTATATCTAATTCTAATTCTTGCTCATTTATCCCTAATTCTAGCTTCTTTTCCGTGTATTTCTCCACGTATTTTAACTAAAAGTGGCTCTATTTGAGCATATCAAGAATCATCTTTATATTGTATATTTCCAATTCGCCTACCAAATTTATAAATATCTTTAAATGGCTGCCATTTAGTTATAGCAGATTGATTAAGTCGTTTATCAAAATGAAATTTACCAAATGGGGATTTAAAATCAGAATCGTCTTCTTTGTTACCATGAATATTAGAGGTAGTAGAAGTATTTGGATTTAAATTAGAATCGTATTCTTTTCTGATTTCCTCTACATCTTCTGCTTTTATTAAATCTCTTTTAAATTCATAGGAATCACCTATAACAGTAATTTCCATTTCATTTGGTTGAACGTTGTTGGAAATTATTTGTAAATTATCAAATATTTTATGAACGCCAATAGGATCAGATACAACAAATTCAAATTCAAAAACATGCTGTTTATTGTATCATTTAGTTGGATTGTATTTATCAGTAGAATGAACTCAGATTTGATTATTAGTCTTATCTGAATCCATTCCACCAATAGAATACATTTTTCCATTTATATTTTCAGATACAACTGGATTCCAGTCATATCTAGTTGTTCAAATGTTTTGGCGTTCATTAAAGCATATATTATTCATCCGATACAACTATATTAAATGTATAAGTTTCAACAATATCTGTGGCATCTTCTCCATATAATGTTAATTCACATGTTGCTTCTCCTGGTGACTTTGCAAGGAATGCTATAAATGGATCCTCTTCTTTGTTCCCCACAGTATGAGTAGAAGTAACACTAGTCTTGTCTATTATTTGCCCATCACTTACTACAGTAGATATAAAATATTTTGTACAGTTTTCTGGAATCACTTTATATCCAAAAGCTATTGCTTGACCAACTTTTAACATTATAGGATTTGGAATTTGTTCATTAAAGGATATTGATTCAACGTGAACATATTCTTCAGCAACAATATGTATTTCTCCAGTAGTGCCGTTAGAATCTGTAACATAGACAATAGTGTCACAAGGAACGGTAGCAACAATAGTTATAGTTGTTCCATCAGATGTTGCAGTAACAGTATCTTCTTCAACATTTAATGTTATTGGTCCAACAGAATCTAATACAGTTGTAACAAATGTGTTTTTATCTTCTAGATTAGTGTAAAGAACAGCACTAGAATCAGTAAAATGTAAAGATTTTTTATTAACATACACGTTCATTGTATCATATACTTTATCATTATATACAGCACTAAGTTTTGCCTGTCCATCAGATAAAGCACAGATATCAAATCCATTACCTGATTTAATTACACTCGCAATTCTAGGATTATCTGATATAACATCAGGTTCTATCACATCATCCGGACCAGCCATAATATCTAACTCAATGTGTTTTGATTCCATTACTTCCAAAGTAACACTGTGTATATTAAATCTAATTGTAATTTCAGGATCTTCTTCAATTGGATCAGGAACATATGGAACATCTGGTTCTTCGGATTCAACAACTGTAACATTAATTGTATTTCCGTCTATTATTACTGTAGAAGAACCAATAGATAACCCAGTAATATACAAATATCCATATTTCAATTCACAATTAATTAAATCTCCAAACTCCAATTCAATATCACTAATCGGTTTATTTGTAGAATAAGGTATTGTATAAACTTTATTAACACCAACTGTTACATCATCAGTTTTAATAACAAAATAAGGTTCTTTTTCTGGTTTTGTTTTATTGTAGAACGTAAACATTACATCTCCTTTTAATGCATTATAATGCGTTCTAACATCACACAGTTCCATATAAACAGATTCATCTGTAAAAAGATTGTCTTGTAAATAAGTTTCAATCTTCATGTCAGATAAAGTTTCAAAGCCATTTTTATCCGAAAATCTCCAAATCTTTTTAGCATCTGTATCAATGCCATAAATTCCAATCGGAGTTCTTATAACAGAATGTTCATATTTAGAACCAAAATCTTGAGAAATAATCGTCATTTGATCTGGCAAAACACCATGACCATAAATATGAATTGTCTCACCAGTAGTTGTTTGCATTAAAACTTTTTCATTTACTGGAACTAAAGCCAATCCATGTTCCATAACAACAAATAAATTAGTACCTCAAGAAATTAATTTTGTAATAGCACCATATTGCTTATCATAATCCTGATAAGAAAGACCCTGGAAAGTTCTATAGCCATTAGTAAAAGAATCTGTTACATTTACATTTGAGAACATTATTCTATTTGCAAATTCATTTTTATTATATGGATTGTCTGGCAAAAGATTATAATATTTTCTTCCAACAGTAGCAGATAAACCATCATTTAATAAAAAGGATTCTTCAACTTTATTTACAGTAGCAGTAGATGCTCCATTTAATGGGAAAAATGATCTTGCAGTTCCCATTAAAGCCATTTCGTCAGTATTAAATGTATCAATAGAACGAAGTCCAAGATTATAAGAAGATAAGCATTTATAAGTAACTCATAAACCTAAATCAACGGTATTTACATCCGCTCTATTAACATTACTTCAATCAATAGGTTTAGAATCTTTATCCTCTTCAGTTTCATTTTTAGCTCTTTTTACATATTTATCTCAATTTTTTTCATCTACAATAGTTTCATTACTTGGAACTTCTGGATCAACAAAATTACGGATAATTCGCATTGTTACAGTATTTGTAAAACAATCCCCACGATAAACCATTATTTTATCAGTTAACTCAGAATAATCTGATACACAATAAAATTCAGAATTGTCCTGGTTTCTTACAATAATGTCATTTGAGTCTTTAGTACCATCCAACTGAGATTTATTTTTTATACTATATATACCTCGGAATTCGTCTTTATTTAGATTCAATCCAATATAAGGTGCAAATAAACCTCTGATTAAATTTACGTTATTAGTAGCTTGAATATCTAGACGTTCATTATCAATTTGAGGCCTGATCTCCCTTTCTGTAATAAATAATGGAGTAGAGAAAAATTTATATTCTTTAACAGATGCAGCATTTCCAGCAACAGTAGAAAATCCAACATCTCCAATCATTTTTATTTGAGTATTAGATGGTACAAAAACAGTTTCAACACCTGATAATTCATTTGTTGTGTTCTGTTTTATTGGATAAGCGTACCTTAAACCAGCTATATTTGGAGAATCAATATTTTTATATTTAACTATTGAAAATTGACTTCCATCTAGCATTGATGCAATAGTTGGTACGACACAAGGATCCAAAGATAACAATGCATCAGAAGATTTTCAATCAGTTACAGATTCTGCAAAATCTGGAGTAATACCTTCTTTCATAATTTTAAATCCAATCGGTCTTTCACTTTCGGAGGAACTACTTGATGTACGACTAGAACTTCCACCAAGACCATCTTGTCTTGATGTTCTTCTTACGGTACTACTTATACCGTCATTATATCTTCTACCAGATCGCCTTGCATCTTCATCAGAAATATTATTATAGACTAATAGTGGACGTCATTCTTCATTATGTATTTCAGAATTCTTAGCATTAACAGCAGAATCTCTATTTAAAGATAAAAAACTTTGAGTAATTCAGTTTTCACCGTCTCAAATGATAGGTGTATAACTCTTTTTATCAACTGCAATAGATAGACCTTGACAAATTGTATTAGGAATTCTTTTTTGTCTTACAACAAATCAACCAAGAACATCTTTTGGAAATGGTGTATTAGAATCCCAAGAGAATTTCATTCCAATCGGATAGATTCCATCCTCTTGATATATTTCATAATCTGGAATTAAATAAACTCCACTTTCATTTGTTTTATTAAATTTATATTTATCGTTATCTTTGACGTAATATCCACCAGGAATATTAAATACTGGAGTTTTAGAACCATCTTTTAAAATGAACACAATACCAAATCTATACATTTCTTCTGGTCAGTATCCAAGATAGTTATAAATATTATTAGTTGTATAATATTCAGAATTACTTATATCATAATCATATCCAGCATTAGTTATTTTATTTTCTTGTGTTGGAACAACAGAAATATTTTTTAAACAAATTTCTTCTAATGCTCTATACAAGTCATTCGTTTGTGTTTGCTGAATATTTCCTAAAAACAACATATTTGCGTTTTGTGCTTCAGCTCTTGCAGAATCAATTGTATGATAATCAACATTTAATTCCTCAACACTAATTGATTGTGTTGCTTCAAATCCAGTAAGTCAGATAGTTTGATAATTAGGTTTACCTTCATCTGGTTTTATATCAATTGGTTCAATTAACATTCCAGATTCTGTCATTCTGAATCCATTAGTATCAGAATATTCACGAGTGTAATAAATATATAATTTAGAATAAACCTTATTTAATCCTTCTATTCCTAAACAAATCATTTTATCTGTTCTCTCATCAGCAAGAGTTCCAGATATTGTTGATGGAACACCATCGTTTCCATTAAAAATAGATACAATACCAGATTCTGCAACTACATCTGTTTGATTATAATCAGCGTCTCCAAATTTAATATAAAAAGTATAATTGCCACCTTTTCATTGTCCTCCAAATTGAACACCAAGCAAATCAATATTTGTTAAAATATTTGTACTTCTAATTAATTTGGTATCTTCAAATAATGTTTCAATATCATAGTTATTTGTTGAATCTTCAGTATTACGTTTAATTAATTTTCCTTGTTTATTTGGAAGTACACTAAATCCAGAATTAAATATTCTTGGTACACATTCGTTTGCTACTAAAATTAGATTTACAGAACCATCATAAGAAGGTTGTATCTCTATAGTAACAGGATGCTCTTCATCATATTCAAACACGCCGTTAACACTAAAGTCAGAGCCATTTATTATTTTTAAAGGTCTGTATTCGTCAACAAGGTTATATACTGTTTCTTCAACTGCATTTTGTGGCAAAGAAGGAAACGTTCCAAGTTCAAACGTATCTTTACAATATGAAGCAATATATATTACTCCATTGTATTCTTTTGCTCCAATTGGAACAAAATGTTGTTCTTCATCTTCTTTTAAAGAAGATATTAATATATTACCTTTATCATTTTGCAAACAGAACTCATTACCATTATAAGTAATAAACGTTCCGTTTAGGTTATCTGTAAGCACCGTATTCGGAGTTACAATAGGATGTAGATCAAGGTTAAGACCATCCTTAAAAGTATTATTTGCGCTTTGTCTCATTTTTCCCCTTATTGCTTACAGGTTCAATTATTCCATCTTTATTTCTTTTAGCAATTAGTCTAAAATTATGTAATTGTTTGTTTTCATATTTAATCATAAACTTTCCATCGTTGTCGTGATCAATTTCAAATACATAATCTGGCCAATCTAAAAGACACTCTTCGTACATTTTATATATTTTTATTTCGTCAAATTTAGCCGTACTTCTCTTTCTTCCAGTAGTATATTTTTTTGGAAAAAGTTTGTCATACAACTCTTTAGATATTCCGAAATAGTATTTTCCGTTAAAAATTATACCCTTTCGTTTATATTGAAGTCTTAATTTAATTCTTGTTTTCATCTTTCTATATTTATAAAAGATGTCTTTTCTTCTAAAAAGCTTTCCAACATAAGCGGTATAATAATTAGATTTTATTAACACATCTGCTCCATATAAATTAACCATATAAAAGGAGCGAAGACCATGTTTTATTATTTTCTCGATTTGTTTTTCACTTAAATCAGGATACCGTTCTTGTACTTGTTTATAATACTTCTCTGGATAAATTCTGTCCATTAATAATATTGTTTACCGTTGTTAATTTGATTATAAAATCAATATTTAATATTATTACTTATATACACCGGTTTTTCTCTAAAATATGCGCCCTTTTGTCATTGTAAAAAGATCTGATAACCTTTAAATTCTGATGCAATAGGGTCAATTCCAGCAAAAGAACCTTGTGAATACAGTTCTTCAAATAATTCGTCTTGGATACATTTAACATAGAGAAAACATTCTCTGTTTCCAACGACAGGTACTACAAAGGTAATATTATTTTTTATTATATCCAAGAAAACCAAATAGAAGAAGTATGTGAGTATTCATCCGCAAATATCTCTTTTATTTTTTGCTCCATGTTTCTCTGCATACTTTTTAGTTATGTTCCATTTGGCCGGATCTACATTATCATACAAATCAGTAGTAGTAAAACAATGTCATGTGTCATATCTCATATTATCGTAAGGATTTGAAAGATTTATTATACTGTTTTCGATCTCATCTTGTTACTACATCTAAAACAGCGTCCATATCATTTTGACTAAAGTGTTCAGGAATTCTTGCAGCATTACAAAGTCGTAACCAATCTTCTTTTACAACTTGTGCAAGTTTCATTATATTTCCATCACGCTTTTTAATTGCTTCTTTATATAGATCGTGATAAGCAACAAATGCTGCAATTGCTCTTAGTTCTTTATCATTTACAAGAGGTAAACCAGTTTCATCATCGGCTAAAATACCATGATAAACAACCATTACTTTTGGATAATTATGTGCAAAATAAAGTTCTCCATTACCTTCATCGTAACGAATTAATTTTCCTTTCTGAAAATAAGGATCAGAACTATGTGTACGTCTATCTATATAAGATTCAATTCATAAATTTTCTGCTCAAGGATAATTTGAAGAACTTGTAGTCATTTGAGCATCAGGAAAAGGAGCATGTACTGATTCAATCTCATCAACATTACATGGCAACTCAAGAACTCCATCCTTTACAGAACCAATATACCTATAAAGACGAGTATGTTTATTTCCAATTCTACCTCATGCTTCTAATGCAAGATCCTCAAATCCATCTTCATCCGGAGTAATACCATATAAAGATTGACATAGTGAATATGCTGCTAATATATTTGATAGTTCCATAATTATCTAGCTGTTTGATCGTTTCTGTGTGGAGGTTGAAGGGCTTGTCTATAGAAATATAATTTAGTCTTTGTAAGACGATCTTTTACTTCCATAGACAAAGATCCAAGATCTCCTCCATTATTATCACAATCTCCATTACATCCAATCCTTTGAAGTTGTCTTGGATCTCTAAAAATACCAATTACTGAAATTGTCTTAACAAAAGGTAATCCAAACACCCAGCCATCATACATTCCATTCTCATTAGGAGTACGTTCAATATAAACATACGGCTTATTTGAATTTCTCTTTTTATATTTTCCATATTTTACTTGAACTGGAGAATAAAACACTCTATATTGCTGTTTACGATCAGCAGAACCAATCCAATAAATAGAATCTTCTCCAATACCAGCAATTGTTTGTGGAATTTCAAAATGTTTTTCAGAGTATCCTGCTTCATTATTGCAGCATTTTGCTGGATCTTTACAATCTACAACTACACAATTAATTGCTGTCAAAAGATCACCTTTTTGAAGAATACCTTTCTTTCACCACTCTAAGATTACTCTCTCACGTTCAGCTACAACTTCATCTTCAAGTTGCTCCATTGAGATAGTAGGATTACTATGAATTCCAACTAATCCGGCTTCAATGTCATTGTATACGGCACTAGTAATTTCTTCTACTGTCATATTATATATAAATTAAAAAGAGCAGGCGGGATTTGATTTCCCACCCGCTCTTAAGGTTTATTGTACAAGATAATCTACAATAGTTGGTATAGGTCTAATAAAAGGATCGTTAGCAACTGCTGTAGTTTTAACTGTGAATACATCGCCAGGTTCAGCTAACGGACTTACTGTTAATATACCATTTTCGTCAACTTTTGCTATATCATTTCCAGATAAGATTTCTCACTTATAGTGAAATCCCCCAACTGGAAGTGGATAAATATCTGCTACAAGCTGAACTTTTTGCCCCGCTTTGTACCTGTGCGTAAAACAACCCACTACTGGTCGTCAGCTTTACCAGAAACGGCATTGCCATCTGGATCAGTTACTTCTGGCATAGTTTTAACGATGGAGCAGCCAAGTTCAGTGAAAGCGGATTCAAATTCGCTAGCAAGAGACTCAGGAACATAGTAGATGTGACGAGTCACAGCTTCTACCTTCTGTCCAACACCAGAGAGACCACCGAACTGAGGACGAGGAGAATCATATGCGAAGGAGTACTGCACATAGACAACACCAGGAGTAGGATAGTTCTCATAGCCAGGAGCGTGATAGCGAATATTCTGATAAGTAGCAGCACGGAGATTCTCCTGTAGCCATTCACCAGTAGCAAAAGGTTCAACACCAGGTGTTACAATTGTGCAAGCTTTGCTATCTTCACCTTCTTTGTTAAGCATGTCCTTTGCAGGAAGATACTCACCAAGGCAAGAATCGCAAGCAGTTTCATCATAAAGGCTAACACCAACGCAGTCAAAACGAAGACCATAGTGATTTGTGCGAATAGCGATGACAGTATCACCTTCCTTGAAAGAACCAACGATAGGGCTTTCACCGGATTTGTCAAGACCACCAACTAGAAGTTCGTCACGATTGATCGCAAGATTAAGAGCATCGTAAAGCTTTGCAGCTACAGAAGCGAAATCATGCTCGTCAGACTCCTTAGGAGTAACATCATAACCAACAAGAATGTGACGACCGAACATCTGATAGTTCGGATAACCAAACTCATAAAGAGCATGAGGATCAAGAAGTTTAACAAACATGTTGAACTGATAGACACCAGCTACCATAGGAAGCTTGGTAACATCAATCTTCATAAGCTCGTAGGTACCAACGTTACCAACGGTCTTATAGACCTTCTGATCCTGAATAAAAGATTTCCAATATTCACCACCACGTTTGATGGTAAGAGGACCAGATTCTCCGCCATTGCGAACAAGTCTCTTAGAGCCATCAGGCATAGTAAGAGAGTTGAAAATTACTTCATGTGTGTACTGAAACATAGTTTTCTAAATTTAAAAGTTAATAATTAAGAACTGTCCCTAGAAGATTGACTCTGAGGAACTGCTGTAGGATCAGCAATAGTTTGATTTACCGTATAATTAGATTGCAACCTTGGATCACTTGCATTCTCCATTAGAAGTTTTACAAGTTCATTTACAATCTCATAACAAGCATAATCAGGAAATTCGAGTGGTCGTGTTGTATCTTCAACACTTCTAATTTCCTCTTGAGTTAATCTTATAAACATAGGGGCTTTAATATAATCAACGTAGACAATCACTGGTTCAAATACAGCATCATCATTACCAAATCTTAATTCCATTCTAACTTTAGATGCATTTGCTAATCTAGAATCTTCAGTTTTTACGGAATTTGTCAATTCTTGATTATATGTATTATTACCAGTAATGGCAGTAGTAGGATATTTATTAATGCTATTATAGTCAGAATTATTTATATTGTTTATATAAAAATAAGGTCTTTTATATTCTGGGCGCATATAAACATTATGAATTATCCCACTAGCCATATCAGCAGTAAGTCTACGAGCAGCAAAATCTACATGATCTCCTTCAGCATAGCATTTATATGGTTTCTTAACTTCATATTCTACAATACAATTAAGAATGTGCATATAATCATCTGGAAGATCAACGGTATAAACGAATTTGTTTACACCAGCTACTTTACCAACAGCTTCTGTTTTATCTGGGGTTAAAGTAACAGTTGCTTTTAAAACTCGTAAATCATCGGAAGACTGCTGATTAATGTCATACCGATTATAAACTTTGTTTATATATTGTTGGACAGCCTTGTTGATAAAATAATTGAAATCTTCAAGGATTAGGCTTGGCGCTTCAACCTTATTCATTTCAATCAAAGCGTATTCATATAATTCACGTTCTGTCATGTGTATTATTCTTTTTAAAGTTCAACAAATAGACTGTCTTAATATTGTCTATTTAACTAATAGATTTAGGCTTCATCAGACGATTTCTTCCCTTTCTTTCCTGGATTGATAGGTGGTTCTGCAACATTAGTAGTAGCAGAATTTTCTGCTGCATCAAATTGTTCTGCAAATTCAGGATAAACGTGTTTCTTAAGAGCGGTAAGAATTGCACTATTCATAGGTGTCTGAAGGAATGTAATTACTGCTTCATCAGTTGCACCAAGATTAGTTTCTCCATACATAAACCAGCCATTAACCTTACGTACAATATTCCTCTCTTTCGCGTCAAGCAGAAGTAACTGTAGACCAGTTTTCTGACCAGTATAAAGATCAATAATCTTACCAGGATGCTTATCAGCTTCTTCAATTAGATAAGCCTGAGCATCAGCAAATGGAGCATTACGCATATTTCTACCAAGAAGTCGACATTTAGTAAGAATTCCGTTCATAGAATCACTAAACACACGCTGTTGTGCTTCTAGAATTTGTTTTCTACGATTAAGCATACGTTCAGAATCCTCTCCTGCAACATCAACATAAATCTCAGCAATGCCATAACGCTTTTTATCTCCATCAATTAGAAGATTTCCATTTTCATCTCTTGCATCACGCATAGGAACAATAATATCAGAATCTTTAATCGCCATTCATTTATTATAATCGAGAGGGTCATTAAGATTGAAAGTTGTTCCTTCTGTTACTACTATATCCATGTCTTCTGGCAAAAAATACTTAGATTCAGGACTATTCATTTCCTGTTCAGAAAGTATCATGTGAGAAGAACCATCATTATCAATACGTACTGGTTTCACAAAATCCCAGTTAAGACCATTAGGCTGTTTAGTAGGAGTGAAGTGATATTCCTTTAGTTTATAAGGAGTACGTAGTGTTATAATTTTATTTTCCATATTAGTTCTTATTGTCTTTTAAAAGTCTAAATCTATAAAAACTCCCCTCCCGCAAGAGGGGAGTTCCACTTATCTATAAATTTCTATATAAATTAGAATCTAGGATTCTGAGTCTTGTTACTCATAAGAATAACAGACTTGTAAGGATTGAATACTGCGATACCAGCGTAACCAAAGGCAACAAGTTTAGATCCAGCAACACGGCTTGCAACAGGACCACCAGTTAGACCATTTAGACCACCAACACCAGCGATAGTATTCTGAATGAATTCACCATTCTTGAAAGTGAACTGAGCCATAGCGGACTTACCAGTCTTGCTATCAGGAGTAAGGTCAACCATAATAGCATATTTACGATCAGGGAATTCAATGTCAAGAGAAGCATCAAGCTTAAAACCGATAGTGTTACCACCATAGATATAAGTATCATAAGTTGCACCAGCAGAGATGTAACCATTAGTACCCTTGCTCCATAGGAAGTCACCATCAGTATGACGATCCTTAAGGAAGAGGTCGATTACTTGCTGTACATCATCCCACATAAGGGAGTTGCAAATCATAGCATACTTGTTACCAAGTTTCTTATCGGACTTGAGAACGAGTGCATTAAGAGCTTTCTTAAGCCATGCAACAGTAAGTTTAGCAAAGATGAACTTAGTTGCAAAACGCTCGATCTGAGGAATAGCACCTTCAGAAGTGATAAGCTCACGACCAGTTTCGTTATCATAAAGAGTAGGACGACCGGATGCATCAACATCACTCTTACCCCAAGCCTGCTTGCCTTCACGAACCTGAAGGAAGTTTTCAACAAGCACCTGCTCGCACTTAGGGAGTTTATAAACAGGATCGTCATCCTTACCCTTACCAATCTGAATAAAGACATCTTCCATAGGTTTGTACATTGCAGAATAGTCAATGTCTACACGGTGTGTAGAAATATAGCCACGGAATTTCTCAGTATTGGAAGTATATTTTGTGTACAATTATTGTTAATCATTATGTTGCCATAATGTTCAGACTATATCTTCAATTTAGATTGTTTTATCCTTTCTAAATTGCCTCCCATTTCGGACATTTGCCCTACTCTACTTGCTTCTTCACATAAATTTTTCTTCTATGTTATGCTTTCGATAGTCGTTGAACGTTCCGATTTTTCGGCTTCGCTGCTGATTGCCTCAGTAAGGTTTCCAGCAATTAAAGAGGTTTATTTAATTTTTCGCTTGTTTAACAAGCGGAGGAGAGCAACACAAAGAAGACTTGTGGAAGTCTACCCTCCTCATGTAATTCAGGCATGTAGTTAGTAACAAAACGAGTAAGTTTGCCAGCGCAGTTATTCACGAAATAATCAGGAAGCTGTGCAGAATAGTCAGAATCAACAAGCTTACCAACTACAAGGAAGCAATTGTCAGCAATACGCTGAGGACGATTCATAACAATAACATACTGACGAAGCTCCTCAATCACGAAGGTATCAAACTTCTGATAATAGTTCTCAGGGAAACGAATAAGAATATCAGAAGCATTGCAACCGTTACCTTCAATAGAGATGATAGGAACTCTCTTGATACGGTTTACTTCAAGCTCCCACTCGAACATAAACTCATTAAGACGCTGCCAAGAGTTCTTGGAATGCTTATCAGATGTGTAAATGTTCATAAGGGATTCAGTAAGGTGAGTAATAGTGTACTGATCGTAAAGTGATGCAACAAGACCGATTCTAGCCGGCTTAACACCTAACCATTTAGAAAAGTCCTCATAGGTGCGAGTATTATGCATCTCAGGACGAGTGGTTGTAAAACCAAAAATTCTCATATATTAAAACTATTTAAAATTTAAACATTATACCCATAAATCCATTGCAGATTTTACTTCTTTCTTCTGCTTGATTTTGGGCTTTTCGACAACAACATTAGTTCCGTTGTTTGTATATTTTTCCAGTTCTTTTCGAACCTTAGCAAGTTCTTTTCTTGTGTCAGCAAGCTCTTTCTTCCAATATTGAGAAACTCCAGTAAGAGTGTCTCGTGCATGAGTTCTAAGCCATGCTATTTCAATTAAAGCATCTGGGTCTGACAAATCTTTGTCAAATTGACTTCTTCCGTCCTTATCTTGTGCAAGTAAATAATCCATCATTACTTGTCTATCCTGATCTTCAATAACAAGAGCATCACTCTTTGGATCATCTGCATCTAAAACAATCTCATCAAATTTACTAGCTGAATCTTGTAGAGTACGCATCAAGTTATCATACTGCTGCTTTTCTGATTCCTTTGCCTGCTCCTCTAATTTTTCTTCTTCTGATTTATAAAATTGTCTGAGTGAATCTACCTCTTTCTTGAAGAGTTCTTCATTAAGTTTAGCACTTTCTAATTTAGATGTAAGTTCTTCCTCTGTAAAGTCAGGAAATTTTGCAGCCAAATCAGAAATATATAATTCATCATCAGAGTAGTCATCAATTTTATAACTTCTCTGAGGTTGAGCTTCTGGATTTTTAGTAAGATAATCTTCAATTGCTGCCTTCTGATACCGTTCAACAATATTTCTAAGATCACCACCATTTTGTCTTATAAAATCAATAACTTGTCTTTCATAATCGGTATAATCTGATGAAGATAGTTCTTTCAACATATTAAGCTGGTCTTCTTTAGACAAAGTGTTCCAATCTACTTCATCTACACCACCTTCTTCATTCTCGAATTGGATTTTAGATGGATCCTGGATTCCATAAGATTTCAAATAAGAAGTAATAACATCTTCTTCTACAGGATCTTCTTCTTTAGTCTCTGATGCTTCTTCAGGAGCAGCTTCTTCTGTTTCCTCTTCTTCAGAATCCCAGAAATTTTCATTATCTTCCTCTTCGACAACTTCTTTTTCCTCTACTGGATCTTCCAGTAAAGAATCGTAATAATTACTTTCAATTTCTACCATAATTCATTAGTCCATTTTAAGGGTTTAACTTATCGCCGCAAATATAAGAATAAATTTTGTTAAATCCAAATTTATTTAATAATCTTTACAAACTTTTCATTGCGGTTAGTACAATAAGGATTATCTTGAATAACATTCACTTCTACAACTGTATGCTTTTTCTGAAACCATCTGCATAAGAAAAATTTCTTTGGAGGATCAATAGTAACTCTAGAATTAGACATTACAACAGACGTTTCATTATTAAATGAATAATCAGCAGCAATTACATTAGGATATGCAGCATGTAAGTTTAGCTTGCTCCATTTATCTGAAATAGTAGTATCTAAAACAAATTCTGGATTCTTAAAAATAGTATCTCTTACATAAATACTATCAACTTTTCTATTTTCAGATGCAATATACTGAAGTTCAGAAATTTCCTTATCTTTTTTCTTTAATTGTTTACGTGTTTCATTAAGTTTCTGAATAACAGAATCTTTACTATGATTTAACTGTGCAGCAGTCAATTCAAACTGAATAGCATTACCATTTAAAGAATCAACTTCTGCTTCATATGCTTTTACATTGTTTACTGCAACAGCTAAATCTTCATTTAGTCTGTGAATCTTAGTATTTTGAATTGCAACAATACTACCAAGACCAATAAATAGTACTGCTAGTACAGCAGCAATAATCATTTTAATTTTCATACTCATTTCTCCTTTTGTTATATTTATTCTTTATATAAGCGCCAATTAATATAAAAATACCAGTAATTATAAAGTAAATTAGTAACATTTCCGAATTTAAAATTGGAATATTTGTATAATAATATATTAAATTCGATAAATCTAATGTACCACAATAATATATTGGTAATCTATGTCAAATACAAAAATTTAATGCAATAGAAAGCAGTAATATAAGAATAAAAGACAATACAGACATTGATCAAATGCAATTTAATCATGGTATTATAATTCCAAAACATCCAAGAATAGTGCATGTAAAATAACATAGTGCCATAATTCATGGAATATGTTTTATTGCAATTAATGAACATCTTTTATACCAATTTTTCTCCATCTTTTGCTACAAACGGTTTCTTATCTGGTGTAATGGCTGTATATAAATGGCCATTTCTAACCTTTTTGTTCTTTTTCTCTTGTTTAGCTTTTCAAGCCTCTAATTGCTCTTTTGTTATAGGTTTAGGAGCATTAGGGTCATTAATATCCCATATTTTTCTTGTAGGAATATCATCCAATCCCTTTTCTAGTGGAGTTGGTTTTCTTTCTGTTTTCATTGATTTTGGCATAATATTTCAAATTTTCGCAAATATAAAAAACTTTTTTGAAAAATCCAAATAAAAAAGGCAGAGATTAAAATCCCTGCCTATAATAACTCCATTCTACAATGTTCACATAAAAACAACTTAGCAACTTGAAACATTTCAAATCCGATATCACCAATCAAATAAGCAAGATCTTCACTATATGGATCTATACCGTCTTGTCTTGCAATATGCATTGCCAAATGTAATTTTTCGTGATCGTAAGAATGTGCAAAATGTGCTGGACAAGAAGTCTTACCTATAACTATAATGGATTCTCTATTCGTACTATTCGAATATGTTATGCCTTTATTATCTAATCCACTATTCAATAAAAGTACCGCTTCTTCAATATCTTTTGTGCTACAGTTTAATCCTTCCAATTCTTCTATAATGAAATCAATTGAAATGGAATCAACAACGTAAAACACCCTAACTCATCAATCTCACTTCTTCAAATAGAATTCTTGTGCCAGCATCATATTAAATTACATCTTCTCAGTTAATTGGAATACCTTTACCTATACAATCAGAATAAAATCTTGTAAACGGTAACTCTTCGTATCCATCTGGATCATCAACGTAATCTTTAACAAATAATGCAAGACGTTGCTCATCAGGAACAGATGATCCTAAATAATCAGCTTTACACATATTTGCTGCAAATACGTAATCATATCCAAATTTATTCTTTAGAGTGATTCCATATCTTTTTAGAAGCTCATCGACATTATCTTTAGAGAGAGTTTGAATTTTAATACGTTTTCCAGAAGCATCTTCTTTATACATATTACTTGTAACCCATTCAAACATTCTCTTAGAAAAATGCCAACCATATTGAGCTAGATATTCCTCCATTCCTGAAGGAAATCGATCTCTTGCATCTAATCTCATATCTAACGCATTCTATAAGAACGAGAACCCATTCTATAAGAACGTTCACTTTTCTCCATCTTTTCCATAGCATCTTCGTAGCCATCTTCGTAGCCACATTCATATGCTTCTTCTGCTGTTTTATCGCGCATGCTACGATAATCTCTATCGCCGCGTTCTTTAATTTCCCACATTCGCATTGTTATCTTTGTGTTTTAATTGCTCAATCAGTAAGGCCATATTTTTACTCATCTCATTCATTTGATTTCTAAGTTGAGCAATCTCTTGCTGTTGAGCTTGTTTTTCTGCAACTTCCGGATTAAAATCTGAAAGTAACTTATCATATTGTTCAATTAGTGATTGATGATAATTTACACTATTTAAAAGATCAACGCTCTTTTGTTTAAGACTAATAATTTCAGAATTCATAGCCTCTCTACTATCAGATATTACAATATTTTCTCCATTACTATAAGAATCAGCAATATCTAAATTAGCAGGAATCGCATTCAAGTTTATAGGTGTATCGTTCAATTTAACCACTAAATCTACAATCATCTCTTGAGGTTGCCCAAATGTTCTAGGCATCTGATACTTTGGTTTAGGAATTGGCTGATTTACTACATAGCCAGTTTCTAAACGAGGATTGTCTCCTTTATGTAACACATAAATTGGACTATTTGGTCTTACTGATTGAAACATAATTTAGACTAATAACTGTAAAACTCCGTTGAATCTGTCGTAAAAGACTAAATGGATACCTTCATCTAAGTCAGCTCCAGTTGCTTGTGCGCCACCAATTAATGTAACGTTAATGTTAGTACCAGCAATACTAGGAACATTAAAACTTACAGGAAGGGCCGTATTGGTAGGAACTTCATCTACTCTAACTGCAATTATACCAGAAAATCTTGGTCCAACAAAAGGAGTTGGATTAAAGTTGTATGTTACAGTTGTTGCAGACTCTGTAATTCCAGTAGTCTCAATACAAATTATACCATTTTGGTTAACTCTGTTAAATAAGAAATTTGTTCCCATATTACAGAGCCCTCCTACGCCCAAATTGATCCAGTTGTGCCAGAATAGAAAGGATAAGAACCATAACCGTAGAAACCACCACTTACATAAGGAGTGGTATTAACAGCCTGGATATTTGGCCACTGAACAGGTACTGTGTTAGGCTGAGATGCCTTAATCTCAGAAACTTCTTTCTGAATTGGAGCAAGCATAGCAGCAACAGCAGCAGTCTGATTAGCGTTATCAATCTGTCCCTTAAGACTGGTATTAGCAGCTGTAAGAGTATCAATCTTATTCTGAAGTTCACGTTCCTTAAGAGCGCAGAACTGATCGTTCATTGCAATAGTTTGAGCATTAATAGCACCAATTATAGAATTGGTATTACGATCAGCTTGAGCACCTAACTGATTAGTTTGTTCAACAGTACGAAGCTGAGCTTCATAACCTTGCTGAGTAGTCAAAAGACGATTTTCGCAGCAACATTCTTGAAGTTTTGCAACGATAGAAGCATCACCAGAAAGAATAGCGTTCTGAACCTGTAGACCAGAAAGACCTACCTGAGAACCAACATTAGCAAGTGCTAAACGAGCATCAGAGATACCTTGGCTAATAGTTTCATAGTTCATTCCTAAAGTATTAGCTAACTGACGTACATCAGCATCGGTTCCATTAATAGCCTGAAGAACAACATCACGGTTGCTGTCAGAATTGACCATATTTCCAATTCCACCACCGAAGCCATTGCCGCCAAAGCCGCCAAAACCACCTCAGCCGCCACCAAAAGCTAAACCAAGTAAGAAACCAACAATTCCACCGCCCCATCCACCGAGGCCGAATCCACCGTTACCGTAACCATTACCGTTTAGAGCATAAGCCAACGGAATATCATTACGAGAACCGCCATCAAATACATAAGTTTTTTCGTCTGCCATTTTAAATAATTTTAATTGTTAATAAAAATACTTTTGTTGATCAACAATGCAAAGATACAACATGAAATGGCCGAAAACATCAAACTACCTACACAAAACAAAAATCCCCATAACTCATTGAGTTACAGGGATTTACAAAAATATAAAAATATGTGGAAATTACTATTTTATATTATGCTGGCACAGAGCCATCTTCATTCAATTCAAGAATTCTTGTAGCGTAATTCGTCATAGAGGGTTTTCTTGAATTTGTAGTATCTGCCTGCTCCTGCCGCACGCGGCTGCGGATGGTCAGGATGCGGGTAATCCAACTGGCGGCGATTGCAACCCCCAGCAGCTCGGCAATTCTGATAATTGTCTCCATTGCTATTTTTGTTTTGTGGGGCCTCGGATTGAGGAGGCCCCGTGTTAAATCAGTCAGGTTAATCTACCCACGGTGTACCCGTGAGGGTTTTGGTCGTGTTATTCGGTAAGATGTTGTCCTTGATGATGTATTTCGTAATCTTGGTATCTATTGCGGTATTTGCCGAATCAACGATGTTGTCCTTGATGATGTAATTGTTGCCGCGCAGGAGTTTGATTCCGTACCTTGTATTCCGCAGGATGTTATCGGTTATAACAACATTTGCGGGCCAAGTTTCACTCTCTCCGTCCGTCAGCAAGTCCACGATGCAGTAACTATTTCCGTCAAATGTGTTCCCCTCAAAAACGATATTTTTGAAGCCGGACTGGACAAATGCCACCCCGCCACGATTCCCTTGATTCTCGTTGGTTTGGGATACGATGTTATTCCCGCATATGACGATGTCATCAATGGGATTATCGGTCACTCCGTGAATAGTCAGTGATGCGTGGGCGGTGGCGGTGGATTGGTTGTTGATGGTGTTACAAATTATTCGCACCCTGCGCGACCCACGATGCAACTGCAAGGAGGTACGCCAACCATTCCCGAAATATGAGTTGCTGATGGTCACATCCGTCACATCTTCCGTCCCGATATTCTCATACCCCGCATAGTCAGCCATACAATGGTCAACCACAATACGGGTGGAGTTTTCCCAGATAAAAAACTGATACCCATATTCAAATTGCCCAGTCGGATTGCGCGATGTGTCATAATTTAGGTGATGTATATATACTCGCTCTATCCGGCTATCGCTTGCAGTGCAGATAGACAAAGCGATGTACCGCCAATTATTGTTCACAAAGTCAGAGGCATCTACCTCAAAGTCGTGAATGTAGTGATTGCTCCCTCCTGCCGTTGTATGGATGAGGGTCTTCACTTGATATGTTCGCCAATAATGTATATCGTAATTCGTCTCTCCAGATTGGATGAAGTTGGATGCTCCCAGGAATTTCAGGACGGACACTCCTATCCCATCGCCAAACATCTCCACACCGTCCGCCAGGTTGATGGTCTTTCCGATTAGATATGTCCCGGCAGGGAAATAAATTCGCTTTGCACCGCTCGCTATTGCGAGGAGGACAGCGGCAGTATCGTCGATAACTCCGTCTCCGACCGCTCCGAAATAGCGGACATTCGCTGTTTCGTTGATTTTTTCTTTCGCCCTTTCGGCCACTTCTTGCGAAGCCTTTCGTTCATTGATGATTCCTACGCAGGAGAACGTTGAGTCTGCTCCGTCCGTCCGTTTTGTAGTTGCAAAATATGCGGCATTCTTTGGACGATTAATGGTAACCTGACGCATAGTTGTGGATGAACCAATCAGCGCATTACCTATTATGAACGTTTTATTTTCGCCATACCACGCCCACCCCGCATTCGTCTGCGTAAGGTTCAACTGCGGAACATAAATTTGCAACTTGTCATAGTTGCGAACATCTACAAGGTCAGACCCATAGGACGATGAACTGCTCGAAGAAGCAAGCGATCCATCCAACTGCGTGCGGTACTTGCTTTGTATCCATGCGAATTGCGAGGTTATATCCTCCGCAGTCTGGCCCGATTCGATAAGCGGAGAAACGATACCTCCGGCTTCCAATGATGACTCTGCGATGCCGACGCAACTGAAACTACCGTAGTCCGACCGCCAGGTAGTACGGACATACTTTGCTCCGACAGGAACATCAATCGTTTCGATGGTCATAGACGCAGGAGATCGATCGGCCCGCCATACTGCTCCCACTACATTGTAACTTGCATCGTAGAAGCAAAGACCAGGGGCATTTGTTGCATTCGCAAGATATGCCAAGGATATGCGTAATTTAGTATAGGCGGAAATATCCACATATCGCTCATTGGCTCGCGATGCCGACGAGCTGGATGTCCTTATCTCTCCTATATTTATCACTTGGTCGCTCTGAGGATTTGCAGCCACGATAAAACGAGAATTGACCCACATAAAACTATTTGAGATGTCCACCTCGGATTGCGAAGATAATACGCCACCAAATAGCCTGGAGTGTAGCACTTTCCCCCGTTCTGCAGACCACGCCTTGTCGGCTCCGCCGTCCGTATCATTATTGACCACTTCCAGCTCCCCAGCAGCGCCTGTATAACCTGAATTGCCCTGCTCGCCTTTGATGCCGGAGATATTGATCGTCAGCACGCCGTCCTGGACGGTTGCAGTGGCGGAAGGGGTTCCTGATGTATTGTCAACGTTGACGACGGCAGAGGTCACACCGGCGGGACCGATAGGTCCTTGAGGACCTGGAGTTCCATCATTCCCTTTTATTCCCGAGAACGAGAATTGTAGTGTATTCCCGGACATTGACGCAGAGCCAGAAGGAGTACCGCTTGTCCCGTCAATGCTTACTTGAACGGCTTCAATGGCGTCCTGTTTAGATGCAAGCTCTTCTTTCGTATCTTCCGCAACAGTCTTAATTCTACCATCCAAATCATTCAAAGCAGCAGCAACTACCTCTTCATCAGTTTGATAATCTTCAACTGTCATATATCCTGACAAATCTGGTTTATTTAAGATAACTCCCATTCCTGATGTAGCGTTTCAGTCAGATTGTACTTGAGCAGCAGGAATAGTAGGTTTATCACTTAAATCATTATAACTACCAGATGTGGCAACTCTAGAAAGTTCAAATTGTCCATTATTACTAATAGTCTGATTATAACTTTTACTGCCAGAAGAAGAATACATACTAACACTAATGTCTGGTGTAGCAGAACTAATATTACTATCTACTTCATTTTTTGTATAGTAATTGCTAAGATCAATATCAACCTTTTCATCACGTCTAAGAAACCGATGATTACACCAGTCTCTTATATATTCAAAATTACTTTTTAAACTCATATATTATGCAACCCGCGGCCCTGGATGCCCCGGATTAAAATTAATGTTAATAAGTGCGTGTATAGGTTTAAAACTACTATCTAAAACTATTCCAATTATAGGAAGTTCGTTACTACTAAAATAACATCCGTAAGATGTCTCTGAACCAGATGAAATTTCTCTACTTGATGAATTTTTTTCAATTCCATCAAGACTATAAGCTTCTGATAGGTTAACAGATGTATTATTTATTGTTAAAGTTCCTTTTAAGTGTGGCAATTTATTTTCTGGAATACGTATCATACCATTAATAAATAATCCATTGTCATCCAACATCCTTTTAATAATATCGTCGATGCACCAATCAGCACCAATCGATTCAATATTTAATTCTGTCATATATTACGCAGCATTAAAACCATCATAAAAATCTAATAAATTGCCATTTGAATCATAAGTAATAGCATAACCACGACTTCTCATCATATAACCAATCGCATTATTTTCATCAATTGGTAGTGGTAGATATTCTGAAAAATACAAAGGAAATGGGGCATCAGGTAAATACACTTTAATTGGATTAATTGTAGCATTTCTTAAATCTAAATCAACTCCTGGAGTCAAAATAGTATTATTTACTTTATTTCAACTCATAATTATCTCGTTTCTCCCCCTCCTGAAGAGTATTCAATATTTCCATCATAACTTAATTCTACGTAATTCTGAGAATCCATTATTCTATAAGCCTTAGATTCTACGTATTTATAGTTACTATCTACAAAAACCCAAACAAAATCGTTTTCACCTAATGTGTACATGATAACGTATGCAGCGTTTTCTGGTACTGTTACATAATAATAGTCTGACATACTATATTCCGCACCAGGTGTAACACTATTAATTGTTTGTGTTGGAACTTTTTCTACTCCATCAATATACATTTTTGGAGTACTGTTAACTGGGTCAAACTTCGTGCCCAATTCAACTGTATAAAATTTAACTACTGGTATCATATTACGCTTTTCCGCCTCCGCCTCCGCCTTCAATTGGACCAAGGGGTATTCTCTGAGTTACAGTAATAGTATTATCTGGTTCGTATGTTGTCAAACTAATATAGTTTCTATTTCATCCGAAGATCAGATCCATCTGTTCTTCTGTTATTTCTGCATTAGTTCCATCTTCAAATACTACTGCTTGGCCAACAGTTAGCGGATAGAACTTAACGCTCTTTTCTTTTAATTGTTTAATTTGTGCCATTTATATAAATTTTAGTTAGATCAAAAAGATTAGAAAGGTCGCTTTGCTCTTGTCAGCGATCATCAATCTTCTTAAAACTTTACTTATTGTAATTCAATTTCCATTGACTTTCATATAAACAGTTGCTCCAGATACACAATTAATAATAAGATTGTGCGTAGCAGAAATATTTGAAAGTCTATATACATAATTTACATATGTTATTGATTGTCCTTCTTTTTGTGTTTGCGATTCAACTCTTTCCAAAGAAGACGTAACAAAGAATCAACCTCTGTTTTAGTGTATACATTCGAATCGTGATCATCGAGTTCAATCTCATGCCACTTACCATTATATCATTCATAGATTCCAATCAGTTTCTTTTTAAGATCTGTCTTCATCCAAATATAATTAGTAGGTGGCATGGTATTGTCTCTTCAAATTTTTTTGATTATTGGTATAGATTATTTAATTATTCAGTGTCATTATTAAACTTTTTATATTCGTGTGCAATGAAATAAACTATTGTGCCAATCATAGAGATTCCTGCAACAATGTACAATCCTCCTGCAGCAACACTATAATTTAAACAACCTAATACTCCAATAAATGAAAGTATACATATCAAACACGCCATAAAAAAGCGTAAATGATATTTATAGTTAGTTTTATCTACCATAATTGAGCCTGCTTAATACTAATGATTTTATAATCACCGTTTTGTGTTTCTTCAAAAGTGGCAATATATCTAGTAATTGTTTGTAAACGAGGATTTCCAGAAGATTCAGTTGTTATATGCAAGATTTGTGCTGTAATTCCAGATTCAGTTTGAGTATGATCAATATAATCTTCATCAGACGATCCAGGAGGAAGCATATAATAACCATCATTCACATAATTATTTAAATAATTAGTAGATGTTAAAGTTGTAACGGTCTTAAAGTACTTTTCATTTAAATCAGAATGAGAACTAGAATAACCTCCTGAAACAAACGGATCTACATATTGAATTGCATAGATAGAACCATTCTGTACAAAACGATATCCATCCTCATACTTATAAATAGTAACAGAAGACAATTGACTTAAAAGATCGTCAACATTGAATTGTACAGAACTATAGTATGCTTTAATTACATTTCAAGTAGCAGGAGTAAATATATTGCCATCCCTCTTAATTCCATTTGGACCAAGGTCGTACGATTCTTGTCCAGAATCATCATAAAATTTAAGAATGATATCTCCATTTTCATATCCAAACTTAGCACGAGTAATCCAAGAACTTCCAGTTTTAACGTCAATGTCAATTAAACCGTTACTCATTACAGTACGAACATTAGAACTTTGCGATGTTACAACACCATCATTTGTTACTGTAAATGGAGCAGTATTTAAATTGCCAGAACTTAATTCACCAGCCCAGATACGAACGTCTCCGACTTCTTTTGCTGTTTTGCTAAAAGTACCTCCTCCTTCAAGAGTTGTATTAATAGCCTTACCAGAAGTCATACCACCAACAACAGTGTTATCGTTATTAGTAACAACAAGTTGTTTAGTTGTTAGATTCTTAATATAAGCATTTTGAGCAAGTAAAGTATTAAATGCCGAATCAGAAGCAATTGCAAATCTTGACCAATCAGTATTAATATTACCCTCACTATCCGTAGGAGCAGTGCCTTTTACAGGATGTATACACTTATAATAGCAACCTTCATATTGAACAATATCAAGATAGGTTACTCCATCAACAGCTGTTGTTCCATCATAATATTGTGTATTTTCATTATAATCCCAAATTCTTGTAACTGATTGATCTAAGGATTGTGCTCCACTAGCACCAGGAACAATAACTGGAACAATTGCAGAATCTAATATTCTACCATCCATGTCTCCTTCCCACCATACAATTTGAATGGAATTATTAGAAGAATTAACATTTGAAATGGTTGCACGATAAACATTATTTACATTGTCTATTCCACCACTTAAAGCTTTAGGTGACGAATCAGAATAGCTACCTAAATATGCACATACATTTTTAGTACTATCTGAACCATATTGCTGGTTCATTCTAAGCCCGCCATTATTGAATAGTCTGAATGTAATTTCACCACTAACACCAGCGTCTGTTCTTGTAACAGTGGTTGTTAAAGGAACAATCACATAATTATCAACTAAAGAAACACCATCTTTGCCAAAGTGTGCCCAAAGAGTAGGTCTTGAGAAAGCAGTCCATTTAGAATCTTGATATTTACGAACAGATACAAACTCATAAGGAACGTCTGCACTAACACCAGTAGGTTCATCAGTCCAAGGTTCATTTGCACCATCTTTATATGGAAGATATTCTGCTTTCTGATAATCGGTACTATTTACAATCTCTTCAGATAGATTAGATGGATCTAAGGAACTTGCAACTTGAGAAGATGCCTGAGCATGGAAAATATATTCAATTCCATTGCCATCTACGCCATTTTCTCCTCATACAGACCATTTGAATGGTCCTTGCCAAGAACTTCAGGTTTTTGTACGTCCATTATAAGTAGAATAAGCATAAAATTCTACAGGATGCATAGGATCAATACCGGTAGCATTATCTTTCCATCCGTTTCCTTCTACAAAATTACTACCATTTCCATTAGGAATATTCACAGTAGCAGTTCTTGAATCAACGAGATTATAAATGAATTTAGTAGTATCTCCATCAACACCATCGGTACCGTCTTCTGGAGTCATTCTAGAAGGTTCTGACCATTGTTTATCAGTAGTACCATTTAAATCAGAGAAGATGTTCCAAGAAGACCATAGATATGGTTTCTCATTAGTTGCAGCAGGAACGCTATTAGACCAACCATTAACAACATCATCGTCTCCAGTCTGTGGATCATCTTTAGAAGCATCATGTAACATATTATCTAAAGTAGAATACCACTTTCAGTCATCAATTCCTGGCTTAGAAGGAGCGGTTAATGTTGATGTTCTTGTATAAACAGAGAACGGTCTATAAGTATTAATGGTTAATTCTCCACTAACAGCTTCTGCAATTCTTTCATTAATTGTATTGTTTACATACACCTTAGTAGCATAACCACTAAGAGCAGCATTAATCATTTCTAGGATTTGGTTAGTAGTGAAACATTCTTCACAAGTACTACCACCTTCTCCAGAAGGTAAATTATATTCAGTATAATCTGAATCACCATCTTTCTTCACAAGAAGTTTTCCGTTTTCAATTTTAACATCAACAACAATATCAGAAGGAAGTTGTCCGTCACCACCAAATATTCCAAGATTTTCTCAATTAGCACCATCATCATAAGATACACTAAGTATGTTATTGGAAACTCTTAATTTAGTTTGTGTACCACCGGCAGGAACGTTGATAGTAACATTTCCATCTAAAATGTTTTGATTATTAATTAAATGAATGTCTGAACGCTTAACATAATCAGAGAGATCTTGAACATCAGGAATTTCCGACTTTTTAGCATATTCTGACAAATCAGGGAATGCAATATTACCTTCGCCAATTAAAGACTTATTATTTACGGTTTTTAATTTGATATCACCTGCACCAACAAGAGATTCTCCAGCAATTGTTTTTAGATCATTAGCTTTTAAGAAACCTTCAGTGCTAGGAATAGTAATATCCCCATTACCGATAAGTGATCTACCGTTAATTGTAACAAATTGAATATTACCTTCTCCAATTACAGGTATATTATTAATAGTCTTAAGCGGGCCTTTAATATAGCCATCTAAAGAAGGCATATCTCTTCTAAGACGAGCAATTTCATCCTCAGCATCCTTTAGTCTGAGTTTAATTTCTTCAATATCAAGTTCAAAATTAGGGAAAGGTATTGGACCAGCATCATATAAAATACCACAGTCAGACATATCCAATTCAACATCAGTAATAATACGTCTACCTTCCTTATTTGCATCGTATTTTGCAGAAATTACTTCACGATGTCCAAAATGATACATTCCATCTTCAGAATTATACCAAATCGACACACCAGCTAAAGTAAGATTCATTAATTCGGATATAGAAATAAGATTCGTCCAATTTTCTTGGCCTTCATATTTCCACTGAATGAATCTGGCAGGACCAGATATTTCATCAGAACGTTTTGTATTATCGGAATCAACTCTGAACAATACCGGATGTCCCTCCTTTGGACGTAACTCATCTAAATTAATTGATTTAGGTGTAGTTTTGTCCCAACTTCTTTCCCAAGACAGTACGTTATCCTCAACTTTAGGCTTCCAAGAAGGTCCAGTAAGATCAGGTGAAGTAGTTTCTCTGTACTCAGTACCATTCTGGTAAGAATAAATATGAACTTTTCCACCATCAAAACGGGCTCTGATTTCCGGCGTCTCCGGTGTGTCACCATTATCGCCCTTTGGACCCTGTTCACCAGGAGTACCTTTACGAACTAAACATTCAAAGTCACCTACAGTTCTAGGATCATCTACTTCAAATTTTCTAGTACCGTGACCAGAATAATAGTAAAGAGATCCATCGAAACCAATAAGATCGATTTGTTCAGCATCGTTATGATACACCTGATCTTTATCATACTTAGAAAGCGTAATAACTGTTGTTTTAATATTTGAGTCAGAAGATAGTTGTGTATTTACACGTTTAATATTCTTCATAGCGTTCTAGTATTTGTTTTTGTTCTTTCACACTTAAAGTGTTACTATCTAATAGACAATATGACTGATATGCATCTCACATGATGCAAATATCTTTATCAGTCAGTACGTTGCCCATCTCTAAATCTTTACATTTCTTTATAAATTTATTATATACGAAATCTAATATTCTATCCATCACATCCACAATCATTATTTGCCTTTAACAAGTTTCCACAGATTGATCCACAAGATTGTAAACAGTTATATACATTTAGTGCTTGTTCTAATAAGCCTCTTTCTATAAACTGTTCAATCAATCAAACTCCAAGGAAAATATAATCACGCTGTGACTTGTTTTCTTGATTTTTGCATTTAGATGAACCACAATTTGCAGTACCTTCTTTAAATGCCTTCATCTGCAAATTTAATAAACATTTTTTTAAATTACAAATACATAGAACCTCTTCTTCAATGCATTCATAATCTCGAATGGTTAAAAGTTTATTAATATGTGAACGTACTAATTGTACAGAATCAAACTCGTTAAGATCTGCTACTTTGATTTTATTATCTTCAAATGTAACATTTGGAATAGTGAAAAGATAAATCGTATACATTCCATCTTTACTAATTTCAAATTCTGAACGAGAGGTTATTTCAATGATCTCAGAATACATTTCGTTTTCATTCTTTTCTTGTTGATCATAAATAACCATATAATAGGTGCCATCTGGTACATCTACAACCAGACGACACCCATTCATATAAATTTGTTTAGACATCTCTTATTTGATCATTATAAGGGTTTCCATCATGAATCTGTGCAAGTTCTGCTTCAAGTTGCTTTTCTTTAACTTCAATAAGTTTATCATTATAATCCTTTTTATCTCTAACTTCTTGTTCTTCGATATCCAGTTTTCTAGCATCGTTTTGAATTTTAGCTTGAGTAGAAGAATTAACTTGAGATTGAAGTCTTTTAATTTCATTTTGCAGATCTGCAATAGTCTTTTGACTTTGTTTTGCATCAGATTCATATTGCTGTACTTGTTGCTGAAGTTGTTGAAGCATATTGTTTTCTGCCTTCTTTGCACGAATAGATTTGACAATTCTTTTCTTCATGTCAGTAAGATTCTTGGCATCTAAGATATCAATTGTCATTTCTGCATCAGACAAACCACCACGAATTAATTCTATATTTAATTGCTGCGCAGTTTGTAATTTAGCATAAGTTTCAGCACTATCTTGAATATGAATGTCAAAATCAGTAGTTGTAAAATGTTCTGGAAGAGCAGTAAATGTTTTTACAAGTCTATCTCCCAAAACAATTGTACCAGTAAGGCCATTCTTAAAAACATATTTTGCTAAATCAAGTAAATCGTGGCATACCTCTCTTTGCATCAAATCCATAGCATGGAAATATTGCTTTGTTATTAGAGAAGATTGATGAACACCAACTTTAACATTTGATGCAGCCTCTCTTTCTTGTATTTGTCCAAGTTTTTGAGCAAACACACCAGATATAGCTGATGCTTGTTGTTCTACAGAATCAATTGCAACTTGAATTGCTTGAATTGCCTGTGCTTTCAAAGTATCATCATATCCATTAAATGTTGTATTTAGAAGTTGGGCTCCTTCTTGAGAAGAATCATACAGTGCCATTCCGTTCTTTTTATATGCTTTTCATTTCATTAAACGTTCTGGCATTTCAACACCTAAGAACTCTGGAACAGATGCTAAATCAATTCAGTCTCCAATTGTACCACTAGATGCAATAAGATTATCTCTATAATATATAAGCAAATCAAATTTGTCTTGAAGAGGCATTGTGGCTTGAATTAAACTAAAAGGCTGCCCATTTTTATCATTAAAGAACATTCCATTTAAGTTCAATTTACAACTACGTGGATCACTTTTACTTCTAATGTAATATTCTGGTTCATCACGATAAATATAAACCTCTCCACCTATACGAACTCCTTCTTTAAGAACAGAGCGATTCTTCTTTTTGTCAAACTCTAATCATTGGCATTCGTAAACAGGAATTACTCTATTACTTAAATCTTGGTATCATTCATCTGCATCATCTGGTCAAAGTGGGTGCACTTCCAATCCAGCAAGAATACCTGGAGTTGGTCTACGCTGAGTATCGCCATTTTCAAGAAGTTCATCCATTGTAGTATTGATAACTACATGACCATCTGTATAATCATATTTTCTTGTACCAGAAAAATAATCTTCTATTTCAGAAATAGCAGCAGTAGTAAGATCTTCTCCAAATTCTTCTAGAATTTCATCTTTAGTAAGTCACCTTCTAATAACAGCACGTCTTGATTTGTTTAAGAAGAAACTATTTGGATTTCTTTCAATAAAAGTATCAAGTGGATTAAGTACATCTAAGACAAGATTATCTTTTCCTCCAGACGGTCTAACCCTATAATAGCAGCAGCCTCCTATTAAAAGATCCGTTAATAGCTCTCTTAATTTATTTTTAAGGTCAATTTCACGACTATGCTTAATATACTCAATTATATTTTGAGCAGCAATCTCATAATCTGACTCAAACGAGTTCTCAATATCATCTTTAATTCTTTGTAATTCCTTTTCAATAAAAGGATCATTTACTGGTTCTTGAGAACCCATTAAAATATTTATAATTGCATTCTGAAGATATTTTCTAAGATAGTTAAATAACTCAGAATCAATTTTCAATTTTTTATCTCTTTGAATTTTTGATATAGTTTCAGAATCCTTACATGTTACTTGCATATCTAGATCCAATTCAAGATATTCTCCTACTAAAACATCAATATGCTTTTTCATAAGTGGAGTGAAAGTGACAGATGTAGGAACGCCTATACCGTAATTTTCTTCTAAATGTTTAAATTGTTCTGCATCACGTACTCCATGATAATAGTTGTATGCTTTACGTAAGGCAGTTTTCTGATAGATGAGTTCAGATATACATCTATCAATGTTTTCTTTATCATTAATCCTCATCTTCTTCAAATTCTTCTTCATCAAGAGGTATTATTTCTCTATTTATTTCTCAGAATTTCACCTTTTGATATTGATTTTTCTTGAATTCTTTCTTTACAAATTTCTTGAATTCATCTTCTGTTCCTTCATACGCAAGTATAGTTGGAGTATACCATCTATCAAAGTAAATATAGAGTTCATAGATATTATCTTCGTGTAATACTCGTAATTTACCTATGTATTTTCCATCTATTACTTGATTAATAATTTCTAGTATTTCTTGTTCTAAGGTTGTCATAATGAATCGTTAGGTATTACTCCAAATTGCATGTATCCTTTATCGTTTTTATACCAGCCTATGTCTTTTCATTGTTTATTAATAATGTTTACTTTAACTGGAGTAATTCCAGTTAGTGCTTCATCACCAATTTCGCAACAGCCCATAGCTGCAATCATATCGAACTTTCTTTTATTCTCATAGGTATACTTCAGAAGTTCCTCTAACATATCTGGATAATCTATTGTATAATAATAGTCACTAAGAAAGTTTTGTATCAATTCCAATCCATGTTTAATTACAGCTTCTGTACCAGGTACACCTAGTAATTTCTTATTTCCTGCTCTTTTATTTTTAACTGATACGGCATATTGTGGACGTTCTAATAGGAAATGGTCTTTTTTACGTTCAACAAGAAATTGTTGAAAACCAACTTTTGTAAACTCAAACATTGCTTTACAGTTATATCAAGTAAGTAATTTAAGAGCTATCATATATGCTATACGAATGTCCCTTGGACGATCTTTGTATATTGCAACGTATTTTGGTTCATTTGTACCAAATACTCTCTTTTTAATAACAATACAAAAATCGGAAACATCATTATCTGTTGCAGAATTGTCTGTGCCTATATCAATACCATCAATTCCAGCAACATATAAATTTTTCCAAACATTTCCTTCTGGATCTTTTAGAGGTGGTTCTACTACTAATAATTTTGATGTAGATGATTCATAAGCATTTACTTTAGAATAATCTGGAGCATTTTTATCTCATTCAAGAGCCATTGGTGTAATTTTAGCTCCAAGATTTCTAATTTTAATGTTTGTCATTTGTTCAGAAATTAATTCTGCATCAAATACATTTGCTCCAGTTTTTGCTAATGCTTCTTCTGGTACAAAACAATGTTCTGCACATTCATCTAAGAATGCTTTTCCAGAAAGTTTAGAACGTTGATTCTCATAATACTTTTTTAATTCTGGCCAATTTGTTACTCCGCGAGAATCAAGATATTTTTTAGATAGTGCAAATTTATGTGCAGGAGCAAAAAAAGCAGTATAATCTGGTTTTCCATCATAGGTATCATAATTCTTATATGGAAGAACATCAAATCCAATAGGATTACTAAAAATTGTACCTAGTCCACCAACTGCAACATCATCACCACCAGTTCCTAGAAATATACGAGTACCGAAATGTACACCACCTAACTGTGTAAGAGAAGCACCTTGAATTCAAGCCTTAATTAATTGTTTAGCAGATCCAGCCTCTTCATATACAAGTCTATCTACACGATCACCTCTAACTTTATTTGGGTTATCTGCTACAATCGTTCTTATCTCTGACATTCAACCGAATTCCTGACCATCTCTTGTAACCTTAGATGCACGCTTTGTATCATTGTTATTCATCTTTTGACGTACATGTCTAAGTCCTCCAGATGTATTCATATTAAGCCAGTCTAGTTGTAATCAGCATTTATCACGTAATGGCTGTAGTTTATCGTCAGCTTCACATGTGAGAAGTACTTTATACGCTCTGTTAGTTGTATAAGGCCTAACAGACATTGCTGCTGTCATTTCTGACCAACCAGTACCTCTAGCTTTCAACGCGCCTGCATCTAAGTGCAGTTTTTCAGCCATTTCAACATAGTGAAATCATTCATATTGTTTAGCTAAGAACGAAGGAAAGTTTTCAGAACGTCCAACACCTGCAACTTTGTCATCTGGAATAGTTTGCATTCGATAATAATTAATAAAATAATAATTATCTCCAGTTAATCTATATTTTCCAACAGTATAACCGTTTTGCATTCTATCTACTTCCCTTAATCAAAGATCTCTTCATGGTTTAGAACCTTCAGGAAATTCTGTATATTTTCCTTTATTTTCAAATATTGTAGCCATTTCTCTAAATGGAGTTGGATCAAAATCTAATCCTTTTTCCATTGTAATTGGCCTATACCCAGTTAGTTCATATGATAATTCTGGATCGAAATAACGAATTTCTTCTGTTATTGGTACATCTCATTCTTCTCCAGGACGTTCGTGATGAAATCTATCTTCTTCCTGAACGTCTTCTACTGTATTTAATTTATTCTGCTTTTTGATATCTTCTTCAAAAAGAGATTTTATCAATTCCTCTTCATAGGTAACGTCAAATTTTGGTTTAGCCTTCTTTTTTCTTTCTTCTTTAAATTCAATTTCAGACTTTACAATTTTTTTACGTTTACCTGTAGTCCTATCAATAGCCATATTAGTCCATTATTAATCAAGTAAGCCAAGAGGAACGTCTCCTCTGACCTTTGCAGCAGCTTCTTGATTTGTTTTATGTAATTCTTCAAGCGTTTGAAGTTCAGCTCTTATTTTACTAATCGAAGTTAAATCACCAATAACATCTTTTGGTTTATAAAGAGGCTTACCATCAACATCAACTTCTGAAAAGTCAATATTATCCAAATGAACCCGCATTTTATAAATTGTTCGATACGCAGTTTTAATTAATGCGAGGATTGGATCAGCCTCTTGTAGTTCTTCATATTTATGAAAAGCATTAACAAAATCTTCATCTTTCAGATCTTCTTCTGTAAGACCAGAATCTGCTAATGCTGCTTCATGTTTATCTTTTTCAAGATATTTAAAATAAGGGCTTTTAAAATCAAGAACCAAATAAATGTAAGTGAACTCTTTATAGGCGCGAATTCGCAGTTCACCTTTTTTGTCCTCCTTACATTTATTTCTTTCTGGTTCTCATAGTTTTGCGAATTCTTTTACTAATAAAATGCTATAATCATCTATTCGAAGAGAATTTGTTGTGTTATCGAATATAAAGATTTGCATATTGTTTTTATTTTATTTATTGTTTAGATCCAAATGCTCCACCAATTAAAGTAGGGAATCCCCAATCTATATTAGGTTCTACATTGCGAATGATTTTAGCGTTTTTCACTCAAGAAAGATCTGGTCTATAAGATCTAATTGTAGATATTGTTTGATTATAAGAAGGTCTGCTTACAGACATATTAGGATTATAAACAGTAATGTTTGTATCAAAATGTTCAGGGATTTGTAACGATTCTGAATGTGCACCAATTAACTTTGGCTGTGGACCAGATGTTATTTGAGGAACATTAGAATTACTTGTGCTAGGTCTACTAATTTCTACATCTGTAGCAGCCGGAGCAGCAGTAGCACTATTTCTAAAGAATTCAGATAATCAATTGCCCAATCTAGATCCAAGTCCACCTCCTACTACAGTACCAATCATTGATCCAGCAGCTCTTCCTTCTCTAGATTTATCGCCAGCTGTTGCTACTAAATCACCAGTTACATCTGCAGAAATATCGTGTGTGTTGCGACGTCCATATAAATTACTATTTTTGTCATATACTTTTTCTCCACTGTTACGACCAACACGTTCCCCTATATTTCCACCAATTCTAGAACCAGCATATGAACCAGCAAGAGATCCTACAGTTGTAAGTGGCGCAGCTAAAGCACCTGCAAAAGTTTCTCCAGCAATTACTGGCAAAGCCAATGTAGCACCGACAACAGGAGCAGCATTATTAGTAGCTTCTCGAATTCCAGCATTATAAATTGCAGAATTAAGATGCTGTGGAAGTTTTTTAGGGTTAATAGATGCTTTAATATCATCTGGAGTTTCTCTTCAAATATCCTCTAAAATCGCACCATAATTTGTGCCGCCTTTACCGTCAGGTGTACCCTTTTCAAAGAAAAGTCTTCAGTTTTTAGCATCTTCAGAATCTCCTCAGAATCATTCCGGGTTTTGTATTGCTTTTTCAATTACGTCATTTATTTGACCATAAGTTGTAGAAAAAGTATTATTTGTATATGGTGTGTTTACAAAATTTTGCCCATAAGTGTGTGTTCCCATATGTGCTCCAGAACGAGATCCATTAAACGTAGTATCTCCAGCTCCAAGTACTCTATGGACAGAATTAGTATCTTCACCTCACATTCCATCATCAACTAATCCATTATCTCTCTGATATTGTCTAATAGCATCATATGTAGATTGTCCAAAACGTCCATCGATTCCTGCATCGCCTAAATCATATCCTCTAGAATATAAGAAGTTCTGAAGTTTTCTAATAATTCCTTCGTTTGCGTGATTTTGATAATAGCGAGTAGCTCTTGCAAAACCTCCTCCATCTTGCATACTCTTTATCGTTCCACCATCTTCAAATTTAGCTTCAGGGAATCTATTAGTAATACGTTCTCCAAGATTCTCAAAAAATCCTTCAGGAGCAGGTTTTCTACGAACAAATGGAATCATTTGACGAATAGGATGTCTACGAATCCATTCTTCATCAGCATAACGTTTAGGAAAACCACCAGTATTATCTCACACATTTGCAGTTTTTCCGTATTTGCCAAATTCAAATTCACCATTAGTGGATGGATAGTCATAAGTACCTTTAATAACTTGCTCTGGGGTACCAATTCCAATAATAGTTATTGTTTTATCTTCACTTCTTTGTTTTGGAAGTTTGTCTCCTTCAGCACCAAATTTAATCTTAGTTCCACCGCAACCGCAGTCTACTCTACCACCTTTTGCGTGTTTGCAAATAAAATCATGAATCTTTCCTCCATTTCTAAAAGATTGGCTTTTGTACTCTTCATAAAATTGAGCCATTAAATCCATAATATAATTTTTACCTTCTTCAGTTTGTGAAAGTTGATTTAGCTGTTGCACAATTTGTTCTGGTTCCATTTTCTGAAATTCAGGAATCTTTGTAGGAAGCCACTGAACAAATGCAGCCATCATTTGTTCCTGTTCTTTAGATGGAGCTTGTCCACCTTCTTGATATTTTCTTAATGGATTATTAAACATTTTTAAACTTTCTCTAAATCCTTAGTAGAAAACGTTGCTTCCTGTAAAACACCATTTTTATCAAATCAACGACATTTTATACCAAGAAACATAGTTTCTATATCTCCAGTTTCTCTATTTCTCAAGTTCCTTGTAGTTTTTTCAACAACAAACATCACAGGAACATTTTCAATTTCATGTCTTACTTTTACAAGATCACCAGGTGCGAAATACACTCTGGTATCAAATTCTCCATTAACCATAATTATTTCTTTTTAACAATTCTACACATAAGAAGTCCTTCGCCTACAAGTACATAACCTTTCTTTCTAAAAGGAAGTTTACCTTCAGAATAAGTAGTATAATATACATCGTCTCCGACTTCTACATTTTTACAATCTGGTCCTTTAGCAATAACTTGACCACATTTAATAACATCTAAATTTTGTTCTATCTCTCCAGTTTCATTGGATTTATAAGTCTTAGAACTTTCAACTCCAACGATTAAACCTGAAGCAGTAGTTTCTATATTTCGATAAGGGTTTGTTGGATAAGGTTTAATTAATACATTACTATTTATAGGTATTATTTCAACTTCATCTGTACAAATTCCTTCAAGATTATTCTCTACAATAGTGTCTGCTGTATCTTTAAGCAAACTTTCAAACATATTATTTACTTCCATTACCATTTATTCATATCACATTGTTCCTCAGGTACAAGTACCTTAATCTTACATACGCAGTAGCATTTTGAGCATACCCAATCTCTGCCAATTTTTATTTTATCTGGACATTCCATACAAATAGACAATCTTTTTTTCGATTGAACAGTTTCTTCTTTTTTAAACCATTTAATTCATCCGTCGATTATGTGTTGTATTTTAGTCAATAATTTCGACTTTCCTTCAGTAGTATCCATATTTTTTCTTATTACGTTTTATAGCTCATTGAATGTCTTGATATCTTCCATTAAATTGTTTACATGCCTCAGTTGGGCCGTTGTATTCATTTAGCACTTTTCCATTATCGTCTAATTGTTGTATTTTAAATTTCCTTAAAGATTTTTTTGCTAGTTCAATTGCTTCTCTCATTAAAGCGTCGCCTTTAAATCTTCATATAAAGCCATATGCTTGATTAGTTTTGTTGTTACAGCAATTCTGAATACATTGTCATTTACCTTTAACAGAATCTGCTGCTTGTTTTAAACTAACAAATTCTTCAAGTTGCTTTCCAAATTTATCATATTTTATTACTTTTCGTTCTCCGATATATGGAATAATTTTATCATATTGAGGTTTTTCGTTATAATAAGACCATACAAAACCACCACAACTATGCCTATTTTTATTAGTGTGTCGGCATATAGCAATAATAGATGCTGGATCGATATTAAGTTCATTACCTGCAATTTTTGCTGATTCTCATTGCTTTATAAATGTACCGTCCTCGCTATATTGGTTTACTGGTTTTGAATGCATTTGTATATTTAACAGTTCTGATTTACTAAGTGGTTCTTCAGCAAATCTTCAAATATATTTACAACACGTTATTGTTTTATTAATACAAGCTTTAGATATAGATGATGATGTTGCTAAACCTATTGCTTGTGCAGCCTTACATTCAGAATCGTGTACACCGACAAGTTCACCATTTAAATCATATTGCAAAATAACTTTCGCAGTACAGTTATCCCCTCCACCGCCTCCTTGCATTTGATTCATACATAAAGGGTCCGTTTTATATTTATCGCCGATTATTTCAATTTCTCGTACTCTATTTATTTTTGAAGATGGATTTATCTCAATTATTTCTTTTAGATATGTGTCACCAAGTATTTTCCCATAAGCTTTGAAATAAGCTTTACAAAATGCACCAGAACCAGAATAATTGTCTTTAGACAAATCTGCTCCACCAAAAGACCGTTTGCCTAAATAGTATCTTCCACAAGGATACCCTCGTAAAAATGTTATTTTATAGATATAATGTATCATATTAATCTCATTTTCCTGCTATACATTTAGCATTTGGTTGTCTGCACTTAATTTTTAAGTGGCATCCACAACCCCTAATCCATCCGTCATGTGAAAGTCTTGATGTTTCATTTGTTTGAACATTTAAAAACAACGCTGAATTACATACTGGACCTCATGTAGGATCTTCTTTTAACAATGGGCATGCTTCACATATTGCCATTCTTTCGTCATACTTCATACTCATTAAATTTTAAAAGGTTCATTTCTTTCTAATTGAGACTTAATTTTTAATTGTTTCTGATAGTGTTTAATCATTCTTTCAACATCATTCTTTCTGTATTCTAAAGGATACTCGGTCTGTTTTCCAGATCTATCAATATGAATAATAGATAAGCCTTTAATTGTTAATTCTGGACGTATCTGTTGAAGAATATACGCATAAGTACTTAATTGAAGTTCATAATGTACATAGTTACAATCCATCAAATTGTTTAATGGATATTTCATTCGTTGTACATCTTTTTTATTTTTATCATAAAAACTTCTTTTCTTTATTTCTTTATTGGTCTTTCAATCTAATATCCAGATTTCATTTCCATGTTTAATTATTAAATCAGCTTGTCCAGCCAATTTTAACATTCCATCATCAGACGTCCAAGACATTAAAAATTCTGGATAAACTGCATCTTCAATGTCTAATTCATAATAATTCTTAGGACACTGATAACAACCTGATGCTTCAGCATACCCGTATTTTGAAAAATCAAATTGAGTGTTTCCATAGAAAGTATTTTCCATTAATGAGTGCACATAAGTACCATGAGAACACGCTTCGTCTCTATTTTCTGCTCATTCTGATATAATTCTTGCTACTTCCTGATTAAACTTATCTAGATCAATATTATATTTTTCTATTAACGTAGGATCTCATCTTTTAGTTGTTTGTAATTTAACTCTAACATTTGATCATACATCACCATCCATTAAAGTTTCTAATGCTTTATATCTGGATCAGAAAAATTCATCAAATTTATTTTCGTATTCTCCAATTAATGTAGTAACAGAAATATAATGAGAACCATCTAATTTATTGATATATAGATGACTCGAATCATTAAAGAATAATTCTTTATTTTCTTTATCTACATCTAAACCAAACAATTGTTTAGATTCAACTCCTTGTAATTTTGGCATAATTCATTAACATTTAACATTATCATTTATATCTTCTATTATTCTTCTACTTTATCTTCTTCCATAAGTTCAGTAGGTGAAAGTTCAGAATATCCCAAAGGTGGTTTACGTCTGTCACATGCAAGCCTTGTACATCTAAGAAGTGTGGCTTTAGCTAAAGCAGTATTCTTTTCATCTAATTGCTGTCTGAGTATTGCATTTCTATCTTCAAGTTCAATGATTCTTGCGTCTTTTTTATCAATTCTTTCATTTAAAGTTTCATTTTGATCTTGAAGTTCATCTGCTAATTTATTTCATCGGTCATCTTCTTTTGCTTTATTATCTATTTTCATACTTTTTCTAGTTTCACGAATCGTTAGAAGTGAAACAAGTCCTCCTCCAGCAAGTGCACCAATAATGGCTATTATAATTGATGTAAAATCCATTTTATTTTTATTAGTTTAAGTTTAAAATCAAACATTTTCTTATTAGTTCTAATTCGCCGCAAATATAATAAAAATATTTGATATTTCCAAATTTTGGATTTGTGAATATAAGAAAAATTTATTATATTTGCAAATATAAAGAGGATTAACTTATAATTCAATAGTTTTATTATGAAAACATTAAAAAAAACAAATACATTCCGATAGAAGGATTTAGATGTATAAATCTATTTGGAACTATATTCTATAGAAACGGTAAAATGCTTACAGATATAGATATTAATCACGAAAGTGTTCACGATGAACAAGCAAGAGATTTATTTCCATTTAAACCAATTGGATATATTATATTCTATATATTATATGGTTTAGAATGGTTTATTAAAATGCTAATTTGTTTATTTGTTAATAGAAGACCTTATTATTCAATATCTTTTGAACAAGAAGCTTGAAATAATGAGTATAATCTAAATTACACAAACTATAGACGAAGATTTAGTTGAGTTAAATATATTTTTAAATTAGTTTAGTATGAAAAATTATTTTACTGTTGCAGAATTATGTAAATCTGATACAGCAAAGGCATTTAAGATAGACAATACTCCAGATAAAAAGATAATTGCAAATCTTGAAAGAATGATTAAATTTCTTAATCCGTTAAGAGAGGCATGAGGTTCTGCAATTAGAATTACTTCTGGTTATAGATGCCCAAAATTAAATAGAGCTGTAGGTGGATCTACAACATCTGCACACCTAACTGGAAATGCTGTTGATATGCAGCCAGTTAATGGAAAAATGAAAGAATTTAAAAGATTTGTATCCGAATGAATCCAAGATCAGAAATGAGATCAACTTTTAAAAGAGAAATCAGCATTTAGTGAATGAGTACATCTTGGATTATACTCAAATAATGGATTACAACGTAAACAAATTAAAAACTTAAATGTATAATAGCATATTTAAATAAATTTAATAATCAAGAAGCTCTAAATAATTACACAGCGTCACAAGAATATAGTGAACCATTTGTTGGATATACAGCAGATCCATATGAACTAGTTGAATATAATATCACAAATGTAATGCAAATATCTAGTGCGACTGGTGATGTAAAAGTGCCAGTCACACAAATAATGAATCCTGGTAAATCTTTTCAAACATTTCCAATATACAACAACGAATATCTTAATATATTTGAAATAGAAGGATTTGGAAAAGCATGTGTTGTGCCAGTAACTGTTGAACAAGGAACTTATTACCAAATCGTTTCATATGACGATAGCACTAATCAAATAACAAACCCGGAATCTATGAGTACTAGATTAATTGCTGGAACAATAATTTTTAGATCATTTAAATCTGCTAGGCAACCAGAATATTATTATAAAAGGAATAATGGAATAAATCCATTTTATGAAGAATATGCATAAATAAAGTAAATGAAATACATAATAACAAAACATAATCTTCACATTGAAGATAGTTACAAACTTAAAAAGAAAGAAATTAAATCCGCATTAGAAGAAATAAAATCTATCAATAGTGATTCTCTTATATGAAAAAGAAGTATGTTCTCTCTTGTTATGGAAACTGTAGCGCATAAAGTTTTATACAAGTTAGGATTATGAAAAAATAGAACAAAAGATGTGGACTTAGATAATCCATGTGACAAGCCAGAATGATTATATATAATTATTGGTATATTAACTTGGATATTTGTAAGATAAAACTAAAAATCCCTAGCAGAAATGCCCGGGATTTTTTATTTAATAATGTTTATTAAATATTCTATATCTTTTAAATGCTTAGTATAATCGCATCCACTTTTATACAATTCCACAATTGTATCAAATTTTCACAATAATGCGTTTTTAGGAGTTTGTACTAAAATGGTTCTATCATCAAGTTGTAGTTCATTGTATTCTAAAGGTAATTTATCAGACACTAGTTTATCTATTTTTGTCGGAGCATTATCGACATACAATGCAACTAAATCGTTATAATTCAAATCTATTAATCTTACATCTATATCATGAGGTTCTCTGTCAATTTTAATTCCATTTAAAAACAATGCACAACTCCCACAATATATAATTCTAGAATCTGTAATATTGTGTAAATAATTATCTACAGCAATTATGCGGGATAGAGTATTACACATTTAAATGCATCATTTTTACTAAAATTAAATTGAGAAAATTTCATTAATTCTGAATCAAGATGATGTTGAGAATCAGTTTCATATTTTATATAGTTGTCTGATTCATCTGAACTAAAATAACATATGTATGTTCTATTAGAATAAGAAGTAGGACTACCAGAAAGATAAGTATGGTCGAGTTCAAACTTCACATCATTTATATATATGACTTGTCTTAGTTTGTCTGCAATAGTTTGAATTATCGTTGTCATAGAATTTAATCCTGTTATAACTCCATCGCTACTCATACTAGAAATATATCCACTTATTTGCCAATAAATTTTATATCCTGGATATGGAGATTTTACATATATTTTAACAGAATGACTTCCAGTTTTAGTTCAAAGATATTCAGCGCGTTTATCAGTTTGATAGTTATAACAACGTGTAGCTAATCCATAGGTTTTAGCTCCACGAGAATAACCAGATGCAGCAACAGGATCTTCTGTAATAGTACTTTTCGTTACATTACCGTCAATGATTACAATTGATTCTTGACCAATATAAGGATACAATATACTATCGGAATCTGCAACAAAATTAGACAATGTTACATTTTCCTGACTACTAAATGTTTTATTTTGGTCATAAATTAAAATATATTCATCTAATGGATTTTCATCTTGATATAAAACCTTATCTGTACCATCTACAAGACATACTTGAGGAAACATAACCTTTCCAGTATAAACATCTTGATCAAATTGTGATTCAGATGTAGTATGTGTTATAAATCTATTCTTCATTTATTTAAATCTGATTTGTATCAAAATTTCTCAGTAAATCCAGCTTCCTTTCTACCTTCAGGAATTTTACCTTCTTTTACATATTTATCGAAAGTAGAACGACTAATATTCAAATATCTACACGCTTGGTATTTACTCATCTTATTACTTGTTGCTTTATTAATAGAAGATAAGATTTCATCTAATTCTTCTTCATTAGCATTACTGTTTCCTGCATCTATATCTTCTACTATTTGTAATAAAGTCAATTTTAAAAGTTTCAATTTATTAATTTGTTGCATCTTGTACTGTTCAACCTGAAGGAATACCAGATGCTCCAGTGGGCCATGTTACTCCAGTTGCTTTAACAAATGTACCTGTTGATGAAACATCAGCAACTCAATTATTTGTACAATTGGAAGCAGAAGTATTAGTTGCTAGACATTTAATATAATTAAGTTTTTTGCAACCATAGAACATCTGTCGATAACAATTATCTACCAATGTAGTAGCAGGAAGTTCAGGAGTTGCTGTCAGACTGGTACAACCACTAAACATATTATTATAACAACCACTTACCAATGTAGTTGCAGGAAGTGCTGGCGCAGTTGTCAGACTGGTACAAAGTTGGAACATATGATCGTAACAATGCTCTTCCAATGTTGTTGCAGGTAGTACCGGTGCAGAATTCAGACTGGTGCAACCACTGAACATATTCGTGTAACAACTATCTGCTAATGTAGTTGCTGGTAAAATTAGTTCAGAAGCATCAATTAAACCAGTACAGTTAATAAATAATTTATAAAATGCATAACTACTTAACGATGTTCTAGATTCAAAATCTGAACTAGCACCAGGATATAAACTCATAATATTTCCTTTTGCATTAAATGTAGCGGTGCCTCCAAAGTAACGAAACAGCAGACTGTTTCAAGTTGCAATTGAACCCGTATTGTGTCTAAATTGAATACTATCTCCAGATACCACATTTATTGTAAAAGGTGTATCCACTTCTGTATTTCAGTCTCCATTGTTTAATTTGTAATCAACCTTTGTTGAACTAGTCGTATTCTTATTAAGAGTAATTGTACCATCTGTTAATACATCAAATGTCAACGGCATGCCCCTAAGTAATGCTTTTCCAGATTTATTATAATCAAGTCTATTAACATCGACTGTCAAGCTAACATGTGGCTCTATATAATTCTGTCCAAAGTAATAGTTTTCAAATTCAGTATTATTCTGAAATTCGTGTATATATTTCATTATTTGAATAATTTATTAAACCAAAATCTACCAACACTATAAGTTGCCCATATTCCAACACCACCAAATAAGATAGCAAAAAGGGCAACAGCTAGCACTGGGATCTGTTTCGCTAGCATAAAGTAAACAAAAAGTATTACAAATATATCAAATCCCAGTATTAGAATAGTTCCAAATATTTCTCTAAAGTGTGCCATTTTTCTTAGATTTAAAGTAATTCTTCCATCCGCCTATAATGTTTACATGCGCGCCCCAAAGAGCAAGTATACCTGCTGCAAGGAATAGAAATCCAACCAATGTGTAGCCACTAACAAAAAGCATAATTACTGCTATAAGCGCAATAATATCAAAAATACCGAGGACAATTGATCCTCTGACATTAATTCTTAATTCTTCATTCATAATTAATCAATTTTAACAACTTCATAATATTCTCCCATATTCACAGACTTATAACCATCAGCTACAAAGTTTGTGCTCATATCACTAGATTCTGCAGCATTAGCGGCAGGATCGAAACCATAGAATTTACCACCCTTAACAATAATATTGGCTGTACCAGCCTGATAATTAGCATCCTTACAGTTAAGAAGGAAATTCTTCTGTCCTTCTGCAGGAATATTGTGGAATTCTCCACCTAAAATTTCAATAATACCATTTTCAGAATAAATACACTCATTAGAATTACCAGCATAGAATTTACCATCGTGAATAGTAATCTTGGATTCTTTGTCGGATAACCAAATAGTAGGATTGCTATCATAATGGATTTCACCATCACCTTTAATGTCAACATTGACAACTGCTCCTCTAACACTCTTCACTATATGAAGGTTCTTCAGATTCAACTAATTTAACAGTTTTTGATTCTTCCCAAGACTCTTTAAGATAATCATATTCGTAAACTTTACCATCTGGTTTTACTCAAAGATAATTTTTAGGTGGGATTGTATTTTCTTCCCAAATAATTGTACGTTTTTCCATTATGAAATTTGTTTTAATATTTCTTGTGCAATATTATATCTTTTATTTGATTCTTTTTCTCCATTAGCAGGACGTATAAATCTTTTAGTAAGAGAATCTACAGATGCTTTAAGATCTTGTCCATTAAATATATCCTTATAACTTTGTTTACCTAATCAACCAAGACCTTTAACATCATTTAATTCAGATAATATTAAATTTATCTGAGAATCTAAATCTTCTCCAGCTTTATATCTATCAGGATGCCATTGGAATAATCCATGTGCTAATCCTCCATCGCCTATTGCTTTTGGATTTCCTCCTGATTCTGCAACAATTGTAGCAAGAACAGCAGCACGTTGATTCTTGTCCATTCCTGCCTTAGATAATTGTGAATTAATGTAATTTAAATTATCATTATTTGCGCCTCTAACTGAAATCTTAGATTCTTTTATTGGTTCTTCTATAACTGGATTTTCAATCACTTGAGTTACTGGTTTAGTTGTTACTGGTTTAGTTGTTACTTGCTCAGTTACTTGATCAGTTACTTCTTTCACAGGAACTACAGGGTAAGAAGATTGTCTAGGTGATAGATTAAAACTTGGCTGATAAAAATCAAAATTTCTATCTATATCATTTTCTTCTGCAATAAAAGGTGTATACACAATACCACCTTTTTGGTATTTCTTATAATAAGGAGATGCTTTTCAATCTTGAGGGCCTTGATATACACTACTGTCTATCTGTCTTCCATATTTATCTACTTCTCCCCAATTTCATTTATATTTACCTAATGCCATAGCTCTTCTTGCTGCAGATCTTATTCCTAATCAGCCATTAGCTGATTTAGAATGATCCATGTTTTTTACAATATTTTTTACGTCTCCGTTGTATTTTCTGATGGATTTAACTAGATTTGGACTAGATTTAATAGTTCCAGCAACACCTTTACCATTATAAGAAGTATCAACTAAAGCAAGTTTAACTGATTCTGGAAGTTTATTAAATTCTGGAAGTAATCTACTTCATTCAGAATATTCAGACTTCAATCTATTTTTTAATATTGCTAAAGCAACTTCTTTTGTCATTTTACCTTGTCTTGCTAAATCTAAAGAGTCTGAATCTGCAAACCCAAATCCAGTTAAAGACTGGGATTTTGTTCCATCAGAAACATGTAATTGATAAATATCTGGTCGAAATGTTTCAAATCCAGCAGTAAAATTTGTAAGATCATCTATTGTAGGTGTATATTCAGAAGGAATGTCGTAGATGGTAGAAACCTCATGCCCAGGTCTAAAAACTTTATCTCCTTGTTGATACTTTCTTAATTTCATATTTTATTTCTTATTTCATTTTCTTGCATTTGCAGCAAACGTTGCTCTCTTCCTTGTAGTAGGATTAGAAGAGTTTTTTCCACGTCTAATACATTCTTCAGTTACTTTTCCTCCGCAATAATCTGTGAATTTTCCTCTATTCTTCTTTTTAATATGAATTTTATTTCCAGATTTTAAAGTAGGAATGTCTCCACCTAACTTAAATGAACCTGGATAATAATTCTTAAATCAATCTATGTATTCAGAGTCAAATTTTCCTCAAACTCTTTCTGCATTAGATTTATTAAAATGTTGTAAAGCAGCATCAAATGTTTTTGGATCTTTTATTTTTTCTGCTCCTAAAAGCATATTACGTAATTCCTCTCTTGTTACTGGGTTTTTAGCAATAGATTTTCCAGTATTAGTCATAGCTTCTGCTCCCTTTAAAAGAGATTTTGCCTCTTGTAAATTTCTGGAAGGAATTGGTGCAGTACCGGTAATAGGTTTAACAGTGTATGTTCCAGTAGGATCCGTTAAAGTTATACTTTTTACATTAAAAATAGAATTTAACTTCTTCATACTTGGACTCTGGAACAAGTTGTTTATTTGGTTAGCTGCATTATTTAATTGTGTCCTAATAACAGTTGTATTGATTGGCATAACCTTATCTTATATTTTGTAATCCGTCAGCTGTTAAGTTAGCAAGTACATTTATAGCAAAATCTTTGCCGTAGTTATTTTGATTGCTAGTTAACAATGCTAAAATCTGTTTCAACATCATGTTGTTCTCTCTTAATAATTTTAATTCTTCATTGTTCATTTTACATTTACATTTTAAAATTAAACTTCATTATCGCTGCGAATATAGTAAATTTATTTTAAAAACGCAAACTTAGAAATTTAAGGGTGGTATTATAACACTATGATTAAAATTGCGTAATTAAAATTAAAAATATATCTAAATTAAATTGGATTGTGAACATTCAAAATTTCTTTATGCTATTTTTGATTTTTTCTTTATTTTTAATATATTTGTGAAAATATGTTTAACAATTAAATTTAATCCAAAAGATTTTATGATTATTTATGTAAAAGATGGTATTTTATATGGAGCGAGTCGTAGAGGAGAATCTCTATTAGGCATAGTTGACCATCTTCCATTTACACCAGGTGAAGTAAACTAAAACGATTAATCCCACTCATAAGAGTGGGATTTTTTTATTATTGCTCTATTGTAAACAAATACCTCGTATAATCGGCAAAGTTTCATCTATTTATTAGATAATTTTTTCCGTCTTTCGAAACAATAATGAACATTTTATTTGAATGATTACTCATAAATCTAGCTGCAACTTCAAATTTAGACTTCATAAGATTAAATTGTTCTTGAGACAGTAAATGTATTTCACTTGCGCTCACATCGATATTATAAGATAGCATTTGTTGATATGATTCTGTATCTGTTTCTAAAGCTATTGCTACAGTGAAACCATATCCAGGTTCATTATAAGCTATTGGATATGCATCACTTAATGATAATCTAATCTCACATGATCACTTACTTGTAGCTTCTACATCCCTAGTACCGACAAAAGTTTTATCTTCTAAAAATAAAATACTTTTCACATAATCGCTATTTGAGCGAGAACCTGAAGCATAAAATTCATTTATATTATCTTCTGATGGGAATAAAACAGTATCTGGGTCTATATACTTTCCTCCCTGTTCGGTAACATAATCTTGCCCAAGTAAACTATTAATTGCATTCTGTACAAATTCTACAGTTGCACTTTCTTTTGCTTCCTCTTCTGTAGTATCATAAGCACTAATATCTAAATTATTATTAGTGACCATTCAATTTGCATAATTTGAATTAAAAACTGAATCAATACCAGTAAGTGATTGTCCAATTGCTCAATTTATAGGTTTGCCGTTATAGATAATTGCATTATTTTTTACCTCAATCGCATCTCATGCTAATTCAGGATTGTTTGTCATATCATATACCTTTCCATCAACCGTAAATATGTCAAAGTCCTCATTTACATTTATTTTAGAATATTTATTGTTATAATAAACTTTTTTGTCTTCTTTAGTAAAAGATGTATAAGGCTCAATGTATCCATGATATTGTGCAGAAGTTATTTCAACTTTTGTTCATTGTTCATTAAAGTTAATTGTATCTCCAAAAGGATATTCTGCGGTCACATCATATGCCCTTCATCAATACATAACCGGATTTAATGTACCAGCAGCAAGTATATATTTGCTACCATTAGTTCATATAGAGCTTGGTGGAATGTCTGCTCCTACATTTAGATCTATTGACTTATAAAAAGTATATGTGCTTCCGTCAATTGTAATAGAATCCGTAATTACAGGATCTTTACTTTTTTCTTGATCTTCTTTGTTATCAAATAAGTGTAGGTAATTGTTCATAATTTTTATTTTAATACTCAATCATCTATAATTTCTTGTCTTTTATCATTTAAAGTTTTAATTTCCGCATTTATATCCTTTAAAGATTCATCTAATTTATCATATTCTTCTTTATTTGGATTTACTATTTTATCAAAATACTTCTTTCAATATTCATCCAAATGTTCATCCATAAATGCTTTCTTTTTAGCGTCTGATCATTCTGATAAATCTTCAGGAACAACTACATCTGGAGGAAAGAATGGATGCTTTGCAAATATTGAATCTTCTGGTGCAAATAAGAATGTTAAAAATAAACCTAAAAGTGAAGAATTAAATGGTTCTCAACCGTTAAAAAGTGTTTCCATAATACTAAAATTTAAAAGTTAAACATAATTTTGAGTGTTGATCAACAAAAGTATATTAACTTATGTATTATTTTTTACTTTTCCTCCTTGGTTATATCTTATATCTGGATTTCTGAAATTATCACGCTTTACTATCGGGATTATTTCTCCAGTATCAGTTTTTGTAATAGGATTTACTGATTTAAATTGGTTTCTACGTAATACTCCAAATTCCATACCAGAAGATGGATTTAAAGGATTCGTAACAGCGTCTAATCCATATACAGAATCTGCATTTAAACCATTAGCTCAATTATGAATCAATTCATCTTGAACACTTCCATAATACATATCTGATCCAACATTTATTGGTTCTTTTCCATATAAATAAAACGCTCTAGAACTTCTCGTAGGTATCATTCCTTTTTGTCACTGGCTTCTTGGAATTGTATATTGATCTGCGTAAGCTTTATCTGTGCTAAAATATATAACATCGTCTACGCCACGTTTAGAATCATCAAAAATATATCAATCTTCTGGAGATCCATGATAAACTTTATGAGGGCTTCCTTTATAATCAATTATCTTATTATCTGGAGTTTTTATTTTAAAATGCAAATCTCTTAACCTTTGTGCTTCTTCTATATTCCCAACCTCAATCGCTTTGTTATATCTTTGGTTCCACTGCTTATATCCTCAATAATATGGATCTTCTAAGGCTTTAGGATTAGAACGTATACCTTTAGGAATTCCAAGTCTTTCTGCTTCACTTATAGGTCTACTTCCAGGAACAATTATTCTTTTTAATCTTTCTGGTTTAAAACTAGCAGTAATATTTTGATTTGTAAGTTGATTATCAGCAATTCCCTTAAATTGAATTCCATCTGCTCCAGCATCTTGAGCAAATCTAACTATATCATTTCTTACTGCATTTTTACCATTACCAATAGCTTCTCCGATTTGAACCATTGGTTTTGTTAAAATTACTTCTGCCGTTTGATGATATGGCCTTTCTGCTAAAAATCCAGCTGTACCAGAATCTTGAGTTAATCAAACCTTACCTCTAGGCGCGCCACGTTCTACAACATCTCAAGATTTAAACATAGGATCTAATTCAGATAAAGGAGCGTTTGAGTGATGATATAATGTTTCTGCAGTTCTTGGTGCTCAACCTATTTTACCAGCTAAAATATTTTGTACTACTGGAGAATCAGACAATTTTGTATTTTCAATTCTTTCTCCTCAAGCTTTAGCAGCATCTTTTAAAAATCTTTTAGCTGATTCTCCACGTAACATTGCAACACCAGCATCAGAAGCTCTAGATGGTCTTGGTTGTCCACCAACTAATAAGTATCCTGGATTTGTGAAATCCATTACTGTGTTTCAAATAGGGTGCTTTTCTTCATTAACGAATAAATCACCTCAAGAATCTTTATTTCCTTTTGTAGCAGCATTAACACCCATATTAATTGTCTCTCCAGCCATAGATGCTACAGCTCCAGCAGGACCAAAAGCTAATCCTACTGCATATGGTAATAATTCTTTAGAAGCATTGTTTATTGCTTGTCTTGTAGGTACGGCTCCATTTAATTCACCAGTTACATAATTATAATAACTAGATGGCACTCTTCCTGTATTATCTTGTCCAGATAATAATCTAGCTGTCATGTTTTGTGCTGCAATCTTACCTTGTTTTGTGTTTATACTTGGTGCATATGCAGTTACAACTGCTTCTGGTACTTTACCAGCGTTTTGTAACTTTACTGTACCGCCATTATTATATTTTTTAAGTTTCATAATTATCAAGTTTCACTTTCATTTAATGCTTGAACTTGTCTTCTTAAGCCAGGACGTTGATATAAAAATCTTTGATGCTTTCCATAAGGAGTTAAATACTTATATCTTAATAAATCAACAATATTGTATTTTCCATTTTTACCAATTCCTAAATTGTACATATTTGTTTTCATTCCAAATAAGTCACTATAACCTTCATTGTATTCTACATCATGAACATCAATTCCTTCTTTTGGTTTGAGTAAAGATTTAGCTCTTCCTGGAAGTTTCGAATAATCAAAATGCTGATAATAAGGTGATTCTTTTAAAATAGTATTCTTTTGATTATCTGTTAATCCTTGCAAATCAATAAATTTATTAAATTTAGGATGGTTATGGCCCAATTCGTGTCCAATTACTTCAATTGGATAAAAATGAGAATCATCTGGTACCATTCCAATTACAGCTTTTCCTGCTCTATTGGCAGATTTAGAAATTGTAATACTATCATCTAATACAATCTTTGCTTTTGGACGTGTACTCATTCACATCTGATCCATAAAACTTTTAGGCTGCGGATATGTTATTGTAAAAGCGCCTTTTGATTTATAATAATTTAATGCATTTTCTGCAGCATCTATAAAAGAATTAACTCTAGATGTGTATCTTCCGGCTTCAGATATTGGAAGATTGTTCACAGCACCTGGAGTACGTGTACTACCATTTAATAAAATTTCTGGCTCCTCTATTAATACAATTCCATTATATTTTCTAGTATATTTAGGATACAAAGATTTATATCTTTGAATGTTATCTAAATAACTACTTCATTCATTTCTTGCAGCTTCTCTTTCTGCTGTTGTAAAAGTTTCAGCAGGACGATATCATTTATATTTATTCTGCATTAAATTTTCCATTGGTGCTCCTACTTTAGCTTCTACAGCACCACCAGCTAAACCTCCAACTAATCCACCTAACTCAGAACCAAGTTTTCTATTAGTAGAGATAGAAGCACCAATTTCATCTGGACTAGTAGTTTTTGTATAAACATTGTTCCCAATTTTTGAACCAGCAACAGATCCAGCTATTCCTCCAAGTATTCCTTCGGTCAAACTTAAACCTGTTGCAATTGGTGCTGCAGCAAATCCAGATATTAAAGCTGGAGCTCCTGCAACAGCTGCACCAGCCTCAGCTACATTCTTTGCTATTTTATTTGTGTTTTCTCTTTGAGTATCTATAACTCTGTTTTCTCTAATCTCTTTTGATAACATTTTTGCAGGAATACTCATTTTCATTTCATCTGGAGTATTCTTGTAAATGTCATTTATTATAGATGATGCTCCATTATTATAAAGCCATTGTCTAGCTTGTGACGCATCATCTGATTCACTTCAAAACCATTCTGGATTTGAAATTGCTTTTTCTTGAATATTATTTATATATCCGTAATAATCGTTGTGTTTATATGTTGGCATAATATTATATATTTAGTTTTGCGCGAATATACGAAAATTTTTGAAAATTTCAAAAACATATAAAAGAGAGCTGAGATGTTGAAATTACGGAATTTGTGTATATTGGGGTAGGATGTGAAGTATCATATACAACGACCCCTCCCACCTCTCTATGGGAAATCGATTGGAATATATCGATCAGGCCGGGTAGGGTCAACTGATATGGTACCTACTTTGCATCACGTAACCTCACGTGCTTGATGCAAGATCGTTGTCGTGAGGTAAATTCATAATCATGATAGATTATAGAACTTTTGTTGTAATTACTTACAAGCAAATTGTTCCGACAGGAGCATTTTCCTGGAAGTATATTACAAGAGAAGTCCGAGAAGAAATCTTTGACTATTGGTTTCTTGAAGACGTTCTGAAATCTTTCAGGACTTATAGACTTCCAAAATACGGAAAAATCATCTCTATCCGTAAAGAATATAAGGAAGTTAATAAGTCTCGCAATCATCACAATTACTGTGATGAGATTGTTCTTGATTAATCATATCACACCTACAAGAGTTCATAGCTTTGCTCGTGGGTGAATCTAAGCGTACTTATAACAATTTAATAAGTTTCTCACTATGCAGAATTCTTATTATATTGTTGTGTGCTCCTACGGAGACGTCCATCTTGGAAGGCACACTTCCAAAGATGATGTTGAAGCTGAGGCTCGTCAATATGTTGGCGACAACGGTTTCGCACACATTTATACAACAGACAGATCTGTTGAAGATCGTGATCCGTACGTTGGATCAACAGATTACTTCAACAATGATCTGGAGTGCCGTGAAGCTATTGCTGAGGATTTTCCTCTCAAAGCTTGGGTGCTCAAGTTGTTGTAGTCACCGGGGTTCTCACTCATCCATGTAAATAAAAGTGTAAACCCCTTTAAGCGGCAATGCTTGCATTGGCAGGTTCGATTCCTGCATTGGGGTCCAACAAAATTGCAAAAGCAATGAAAACATTACGTCCTCTTGAATCCATTTGTGTGTTCGCCGGATATTTCCGCGATCACCTTCCTAATGGATCTTACGTTGAGTGGCTAGAGTCACTTGGCGCTCCTGTACGCAAGCTTGGATTTTATGCTGGGCTTCGCGTGAATGTCCGAACCATCTCCCCGTTTGAGGAGATTTGGTACTTCCATGTATGGGGTGATGATTGTACTCTCGCTTCCTACGAGTTCAATACTCGTACCCAGAAACTCGTATGTACAAGTCCTTTTGTCGATGATGACGAACTGGATAATCTTACAGATGAGGTATTTAATGCCAGACTTAGTGAGTTCTGCAAGAAGTTCCATCTAACCGCTAAATACAATCGGTAATGAAAGATATTCTTTTCTGCATCTTTGGAGTCCTGGGATTAATCCTGGGACTCTTTGCGATGTGCGCTATTGCTGCACTCGGTCTGTATCTTCTGAAGATCTTTGGATTCTTCGGAGTAGTTCTGTTCACCTGCATTCTTGCAGGGTCTGTTACATTATTAACATCTAACAAAGACTAATTATGTGCCACGTTAAGAACAGCGAGATGAGAAAACGCATCATTCTCATCGCAGCCGCTTATGTCAGGATGCGTGAAACGGCTCAGCTCAAGCCTGAGCAAATCAATGTTAAAGTTCTGACCTATCAGTATGGGTTCAAGAACTTTACACGAATTGAACTTCTCTCCAAAGAGCTGGAGAGAATGATTGCAATTCGTGCAAGTCTTAGAAGCAAGAGGATTATTCCCATGGCTTCTGAGTCATGTGCAAGCATTTTCCAGGCTCTTGGAGTCTGATGTAGTTTACCCACTTTAGTAGAATTCTATGTAATAATCCTGATGGGGTTGAGTGGGTGCCAAACCAAATTCTTATAAATATGAAAGAAAAGATCATGAAACTCAAGGAATGCGGAAATCTCCTTGAGAAGCTTTTAAATCCTAGATCTAGGATCTGGATTATCCGCGTATTCGGCTACGAGAGTGTCACTATTGACAACTATTATTCTGCCGAGATAGATTCCAAAGATTTCTGTGATGAAGAGCAGAAACTCATGGATGTACTTAGTATGATCAGAGATGAGGTTCGAAAACTCAATTGGTCTGATAACAAGATTGTTGTCGAAATCAAGCTTTCTGAGCTTTCATACAGTTGGCATGTATTTATCGGATATTATGACTTTACCGTTAGTATTGGCGGTGGTGTATGCCCCAACATGTATCCGGCTAAATACAAACTTGGCCCTTTTGGAAGGATTGAACCTATAAAGATAAGGTAATATGTATTGGTTTAAGTATGGCTATCACGATTATATGGATGAGAGACCCGGTGATGGCTATCAAATGCTTGCAAGTGAAGCAGCTGCAAAAGATTGGGTTGAACGCATGAATCATCATTATAGTGGTGGGTACACCTGGCTTATAGGACCAGCTTCTCAGAAAGAACTTCTTGATTATATCGAAAGATATAAGATTGAAGTTGATGAGAAAACTCTCGAAAACATTAATAATCCAAATAACTATTTGAGATGAAACAATTAACTCTCTCAGATCAGCGAATAATCACCGAAGAGATGATCAAGTCTCTTGAGTACGAACCTCGTACTGACCTCGCCGGAGCATATAGGCAGTGCAGAAATGCAATTGCTGAATGCGAACTTCTTCTTAGCATGCTCAAGAAGCTGAAAAGCGACATTGAGTATGAATTACTTGAAAACGCGGAAGTTCCTGACGAATATTGGGATATATGAAAACAAAACTTTTAACACCACAATCCATCATTGACCGCCTGAATGAGATTCGGGAGTGGATCAATAAGAACGGTTTTAGTAACCGTGGAAGAGTGTCTGTAAGCGATGACATTTATTCATTGGAAAAGGCACTTGAAATAGTGTGTACTGCCAGTGAAACTCTCAAATCTTGGGAAAGAGCTTATCAGAAGTTCTATCTTGAGAAGACTGTAGAGGATCACCCTGAGTTTGCCAAAAAATGGGCAAATCAATGGGAACGCGTTCGTTGCAACTGGGATGATCCTGAATATCTGTATAACATGGCTGTTAAATACAATTCTAAATAATATGGGAACAGAATCATTATTTAAAGGCGGTTATGTGACATGTGCACATGACAGTGCATCGCCGTACGGACGTATGGTATGCTCCTATAAAACTCTTGAAGAAGCGAATAATCACATTCGTTTTCAGAAAGAACGCATGGGCTCCAAAGCTAACTGGAGCATTCTCCATATAAAAGATATGGAGTGGATTGTACCATCAATTTAGTCCTATAGTTCAGATGGCTAGAACAGCTCCTTGGAGTAAACCGCAGTTCGATTCTGCGGTAGGACTCAAAACCCTTAATACATTTGCATTATGCATACAAAATCCACCACCAAAGCCGCTTACGTAGCAGCTATGCGCGACATGCGCAAAGAAGGCATCTTCATGAGCCTTCGCAAGACCAATTACTCAAATCCTAGCGATTTCCGTCATTCGGAGATCACTGGGAAAATGTTCAACCACAAAACCATTTAATTATGGCAATGTATAAAACCCTTTACCTTCCGTTCGAAGTTGAGCGCGCATGCCGCTGCTCCTTCGTTGTTCGCCTGAGCAATGGTGAACACGCGTTCATCACCAACGAGAATCTTCTCTACATGACGGAACATCCGGATGCGGATTTCCAAATTGTTGAGAGACTCGATTCTCGCGGCATTGGCCGTAACTGGATCATCGTTGCCAAGATCGTCTGGGATTTTGGCTTCAAGAAGAGGTTTGACTGCAATGGTCAAGCCATCTAGTCTTAGCAGGTTTGCTGAATCCTCTTGAGAGGAGCTCACCGGGTTCAATTCCCGGTAAGGCTCAAAATAGTCCCAGCAAAGTGTCTGGCGTTTTACAGGTAGACGAGATATGATCTGTCGTTTAGCGTGTCGTATAACGTTAGTATTGTAGGAACATAATGGTGAAGTATAGTAACCGCCAAGTAAGAGAGATGCTTGGTACGGGAGGACAATACGACAAATTCCGGTGTTAGCTGAATTCTCTGGGCCGGCAGAGTAAACACAGTGGCAAATATCACTGTTACCTCTCTCAATCTCAACGCTTCCAAGAATGAGTGGGCCTTGTCTGGTGCTGACCTCCTCAAGGATGAAAACCTCCAGTATCTGGAGGAACTCCAGGAGTGTGGAGATGGCAAGGGTGACATGCTCCGTCTCAAAGAGACAGAGGTACTCACCTTTGATCCGTTTGAAGAAACAACCTTCATCAAGAGGGTTGTACTCTTCAGAGGAAAGGAGTATCCCACTCTGAGCATCATTGCTCACAGTAACTTCCAGCAGGACATCGAACTCCCGATGTCTTACTTCAGAAGACTTCCTGCGTTCGAGGAAGACAAACTGAAGATGTATGAAGGTCATCCAATCATTGAGAGACTCGCTCAGGCTTCTATTGGAGACTTCGGAAGAGCCAGAATTCTCATTGAGAGAAAGTCTGTCAAGATCGACAAGATCTTGAAACTTCTGAAGCAAACCTTCACTTCTGTTGGAGGTACCTCCAAACGTGACGATGAAGCCATCGTCAGGGAGAAGGGAGAAACCATCACTATCTATCAGGTAGTGTAATCACATGAAAAATATACCGGCCGTGATGGTCGGTATATTTTTTTACGTTGGTTACTAAGGCAATAACGAACTTCGTAGCAAAAATATAAAAGAATATGGGAAATATCAAAAAGATTGAGGCAAATCGCCTCGCCCCGGTTTACGATGAGAAGCGTAGGCCGACTGAGATCGTTGAAAACCTCGAAGAGCTGAAGAATGAAGGTCAGATTCTCGAAACTTATACCCCGAAGGCTGGTGCTATCTATCGCTTCCCTGCAATGGAAGATGCAGAAGTTCGCAAGCAGCCTGTTAATCCGGGCAGCGAGAGCTATCAGTTCCTCATCGCATGCGAGATGTCCACTGATGGTGGTAAGACCTGGGTGCCGAGCTGGTTCTCTCTGAATCACCTTGCAAAGCGTGATGCTGAGAACAATCCGGTTCATCCGACCTGGCACGCTCTTGGCAACGTCTATGCCCGCATGGAGAAGCTCTGTGAGCTTGGAGAGCTCAAGGTTTCCGACAAGCCTCGTTCCATCATGGTTCCGCAGTTTGTCCAGATTGAAGGTCAGCGTCCGAAGCGTCGTACCAAGATCCAGATGGACAAGAACGGTAAGCCGGTTCTCAATGAGGATGGTGAGCCGAATATCGTCAACGACGACAAGCCGCAGGATGTCTATGACATCACTCCGGCTAACTAATGGTTAATCTTTTTACCGTATACGGCACTCTCGGAAAGGGAGTGCTGTATTACGGTGATAAAGAATTACCAGTAGAAAATTCTAACCAATGGCAAAAAGTTTCCGGATATTGGATAATCTCTCTAGCCCCATCAGGGCTATTCCTTATCTGGAAATATATTTGCCCTTAAAACCGAGCTAGACGGGATATTCTAGCGTATTATGTTTTTAAAATCTTGACTACACAAGGGTCGCGTCTTGTGTTTATGGGTTGGTCACCCGCTCTTTATGAACTGATGGACATAGTAAAGAGTTCCGGATCCATACAAAGCCAGGCACGTTGCGAGTGGCATAAACGGTGATGAAACTATTCCGTAGTCGTACAATAGAACTGGTTGTACGCCTGTCCCTAGACAGTTTAAGGTGAAACGAGTTCAAGGATTGATAACATACGGCTCTGTTATCTCTAGGGAGTCCTCC
>Ga0256405_10001610_pt1 | contig 59949 bp, 87 predicted proteins | sample RumenRJG_02DNA_FD_189096 | JGI IMG/M metagenome (GOLD analysis project Ga0256405, IMG submission 189096) | Bovine rumen microbial communities from Lethbridge, Alberta, Canada - RJG_02 | ecosystem: Host-associated > Mammals > Digestive system > Stomach > Rumen | place: Canada: Alberta... | reverse complement strand
TATTCCTAAGGTATAAAAGTGTCTCTATTTACCCTTTATTTGTCAATTATGGCTAGTTTTTTACCTTTATTCCAGGGTATTCTACCAGTTTGAATTTTACTCATTCTATCTAATGTTTCTTTTGGAAGATTCCTACCATAAGAATAACCATTTTTCAAAAATTCATCTATCTTATTTTTATGTACTCTTTTACTTATACCATCTTTATTCATCCAAATAGAACCTTTTGTATTATATGGAAAATTTTTTTGATTTTCTGTTTGTTGTTCTTTTGGAATTTTTTTACCTTTATTCCATACAGAATAACCAAGTTTACTCCAATGATTATTTTTAAAATTTTCAATTTCTCTTTCTGTATATATTCTATTGTGCTGGTCATAATTTCCAGTTTTACTCCAATGGTGTTCTTTATAATATTCTGGATTTTCTCTTCTAGCTTGATTAAGTCCATACCAACCCTCAGATTCATTTCCATAGGACATGTTATAATAGTTATCATCTTTCACTGCATTAAAATATTTAATCCAATAAGTTTCTCTTTCAGCTAAATATTTTAATCCTAAATCATTATCAGAAATATTATTAATTTTTTCAAGTATTTTAACTTCAAAATTTTCTTTCCCATATTTTTCTATTGCATTTTTTATATAAGTTCCACTACCTAAATAGAATTTATCAAATTTATTAGATTTATGTTTACCTATATACTTTTTATTATTTATTAAATTTGTAGTTTCATATATGTATCCAAACATATTGCATTACCTCCATATTAATATATATATAAAAGTAATGCAATATATCGTGCATAATTAAGTTTTATCTACTATTGAAAGATAGCGAGGGTATGAATAACCTAGTGGGTCTACTAATATATCATAATTTGCATTTGAGTTTTTAAGTTTAATTACATTAAAACTATAATTCTTTCTATCTAATGCTTCAAGACCTACTAAATATGATTCAGGTTCTGTTAGATTTTCTGTTAACTTATCCCATTCTTCATCTGTTAAATCTTTTTCATCTACTACTATATAATTAGCTTGAGGAGTACTACCATCTAATAGTCTTTCTCTTACATCTTCAAGAGCTGCTGGTTGTTTTGGTCTTATTTTTACAAATACTGCTGAACCTGTTTCTGCTTTCTTTTCTTCTGGAACTTCATCTGGTTGTTCTTCTGGAACTTGTTCTACTGCTGATGTTTCTTCTTTTGCTGGTTCTTCAGGAAGTTCTGCTTCTTCAACTTCAGTTTCTGGTTCTGCTAAATCTGGATTTATATCTGTATCTGTTCCTGTTGTATCATCTGTTACTGGATTTGGAGCTTCATTTGGTTTTTCTTCTTCTGGATTTGTAGGTTGTGGTTCTTCTTTTTGTTCTGGTTCTTCAGATGGTATTCTTCCAAAATTTCTTTCTACGTAATCTTTTATAATTGTATTTGTATCATAAGGAGTTTCTACTGTTGGTACTTCTGATAAATTTACTTTCTTATCTTGTACTTCTGCAAAAGGTATTGAATATAAACATTCAAATGTATCTGGATTAAATACTACTTCTATTTCACCAATATTAAATTGTTGATAAGATTCTTTTAATTTATTTTCTTCTCTATCTGGGTTATATTTTAATTCCCATTTACCATTTTTAAGTTCTGTTATATCACAAGTTTTTAATTTATTTTTACTAACAAATTTCTTTAGTTCTTCTTCTGTATCAAAGATTTTTGATATAGTTTTATTTTCTGATTCTTTTAGCCCTGCTAATTTTGCTAATTCCTTATCTTTTTTAGCTTCTATATTTATACAATCTGATACTTCTTTGGGATTCTTTAAATCTTTTAAATAATGTAAATTGGGTTTAGAATCTATATATTTCCAAAGAGCTTCTACTTCTTCTGATTCTTTAACTATTCCTACTACTTCATTTCCTGGAATTTCTATTGTATCTTTTACATATTTTTCACCAAATAATAATTTTACAACATCATCTAATGAACCAAATGTCATTTCTGCTTTATTATCTTTATCTACTTTTACTTTTATTGTATTTGGTATTTCAGCTGCTAAACCATACATTCTATTTTGAACCATTTCATTGAAACCTTCATCTTTTATAGATTTACCCATTTCAATAAACATTTCTATATTTGCAATTTCCATTTTTAAGTCTGGTCTATTTGCAATATAATTTTCAACTGTATCTTTTAATTCTTTTTCTTTCTTTTGATTCTCTTCTTCAAATTTTTCTATCATTGCTTCATGTAAGTATTCTGTTTCTATCCATTCTTTAATTGTTACTTCTGCATTTTCAGTTACTTTACTAAATTTAGTAGAACCATTTAATGAATTTACTTTAAATGTTATCTTACCATTATTATTTTCAAGAATTAAGTTCTTACCAACTGCAGCATCTTCTATTCCTCTTGATTCAAATTCTTTTATTATTTCTGGTGTTGATATATCTACTAATGCATAACAAGCATTTTCATTCATTTTGTTTGATGATAATATTCTTATATGTCCCCATTTATCTCCATAAGTAGTTCTTAAAGATTCATCAACTAATGTTAATAATCCTTCTATATCTGGAGCTTGTACATCACCATCTCCTACTACATTTAATTCTGTAACATCTTCTATTATATAATCTGGTTCTTGGTCTGTTACTGGTATTTCTATTACATCATCTTCTTTTAAATATTCTTGATAATCATTCCATAGTTCATCCTGGTGGTCACTAACTATATCTAAAAGTGGTCTATTTAATTCTGATTTATTCTTAAACCATTCTGGATATTTTTCTATTATATCTATATAATCTAACCAGTCTTCATAAGACATTTTATTATTATTTTCTTTTTTCTTTAAATAACCTGTTTTTTCATCTCTTATTGATTTATTACCATCTTTATCATCTTCTACTTTATCTGCTTCTTGCAATGGTTGTACTAAGGTTATTGGACAATCTTGCCCTATTGTTTGTCTTGCTTTATTTACAGCATCTGACTTATTTACAGCTGATACTGATATAGTAGCTGTTTGGTCTTTTTTAGTTTTATCTGGAATATAAGTTACAGTCCAATCATTCTCTTTAAGTGAAGCATATCTTTTTTGTCCTCTTACTTTTGCTTCTTCTTTAATTAATTTTCTTTTTCTTGCTGCTTGTCTTTCCTTTAAAGATTTTTTTGGAGTTTGCATTTTTTTTACTTCTTCATTAAAAGACTCATTTAATTCATTAAAAATATTAAAACTTGCTCTTCCCATTAAATTATATCCTCCTCTTCATCTGGATTTTCTATATCAGCTGGAAGTGGTAATTCTTCAGCTGTTTCTAAATTATCTGCAGCTAAATCATCTTGTACTTCTTCTGCAGCCTCGGGGTCTATTTCAATTAAGCAATTCATTAAATAATCCATAATAGCTTCATGGTCTGGAGTTAAATCCTCACCATATCTTGGATTTAATTCATTGATTTCAGCAAATGTTTTTGGTAAAACTACAAAATCAAATCTTTCTTCTGAAGCTTCTGATTTATCTTCAACTGGTTCTTCTTTTTCATCTGGTTCTATTACATTATTTTCTTCTGATTCATTTATAGTATCTTGTAAATAGCAATAATCTACTTCCCATCTTTTTCCTAAATTATCTTTTGGAATTGAATGCATATACCAATCAAGTCTTGCTCCTTGGTCTGTGCCATCTAAACAATAACCAAATAAAGAATTTCCTGCTTTTTCTGGATTCCAATATTTATTATCGCTTGATACTTCGTAGCTTCTTGATTTTTCAGAATATTCTTTATCAAAAGATTCTGGTTTAAATACAATAACTCCTTTAATATCTTTTCCTTCAGCACAAGCATCTTCCATAATTTTTTCAAATTCTTCCCAGGTTAATCTGTTAGAATCTGATTCTTTTAAATCTGGTTCTTTTAAATCTGGTTCTTTATCTTCTATTTCAGTCTCTATTGGTTCATCTTCTATTTTAATGTTATCATGTTCTTCTGGTTTTGTATCTATTAACATTAATGTATCGTTATTATCTTCTGCAACTTTACCAATTATATAAATAGAATTATTAAGGTCTTCTTTAGAAGTTACTTGATAAAGATTTAAATCAAGGTCTACTAATACTTTTCTTAATTCATCTAATTGTTTATCAAGTTCTGATTTTTCTTCAACTGGATTCTCCTCTTGATTTTCTTCAGAATCAAGAGTATCTTCTAGCTCTTCCTCTGTTTGTTCTATTTCCTCTTCTTTTTCTTCTTCATCATCTTCTGCTTCTGTTAAAGTAGATTCTTGAATCCATTCTGGTTTAATATCATATTTTTTAAGTTCTTTATCAGTTAAAGGTCTATTTAAATAAATAGCGGTTTTACCATCATCTAAATCTTCACTCCTAATATATACTCCATCTGGTAAGGTTCCAGGGCCTATACCATGATTAGTAATATATCTGTATTCTTTAACTTCAGATTCTTTTACTAATTTTAATTTCTTATGCATTGATTAATATCCTCCTTTATTTTAAAAATCTCTCCTCTGACAAATGCTTCTATAGAACATTTCTATCGTTTTGAGCCTTTCTTTTTCTATTGAAAGTGGATTTGATAATTCTTTCATTAAATCTACAAAACTTTTTAATTTTCCTTTTTGAGCTAATTCTAATTCAGAATTACCTGGTATTAATTTTATACCTTTCTTACAAAGAGAAATAAAATAATCTACTTCTCTTTGTAAGTCTAATAAATTGCTATATAGCTGTACTACCTCATTATACTTATCTAAGATATACTTTATATCCTGTTGTTGTTCATAAGTTGCACCTTCTATTTTTGGTGGATTATCTAAGTACTTTCTTATATCCTCACTTAATTTATTTACTACTGCATTTGCATCTGATAAATTCATATTCTAATTACCTCCATAATATTTACTATTTCTAATAAATATTATGCTTCTTCGGTAGAGCCTGCTACAGAGCTAGGTCCTCTAACTTCTTCATATCCCTTATTTGCTAAATCTTTTGCCATATCCCATATTTGTTTTTTACTTCTTTTAGAAGTTCTTCCACTTGTTGTTAATTTTTGACCTGATACTAATTGAAATTTTTTATCTGTATCATTTACTATTAAACCTAATAAAGTATAGCCACTTGTATTTTTAGCATAATAAACTTTACAATAATCTTTTTTACTATCTCTATAATCTAAATCCTCAGATTCTGTTATTTCTTCTTTTTCTGGATTTTTTTCTGTAGGGTCTATCTGTTCACCATCACGAGTTATATCACATCTTGAGAAATAATCTTTATCTGCTTCTTCTTTATTATTATAGATTTCAGCATTTTCAATTAAATTCTCTTCTTTATTATAATCTTCTCCTACAATATACTTATCATTGTCTTGAAGCATATAAACATTTCCTTGTGATTTAACTTCTGTAAGTTTATCTGATACTACTTGTTCATCTATTACTTCTTCTGATTCGTCTAATGGTTTTCCATTACTATCTACTTTTTCATAATAAGCACCACAACCATTTTCAGCTTCTAATTCAGCTACTCTGTCTTGAGCCTGTTCTAAACTTTCAACTGTATCTACTAATTTAGAATTATAAACTCCATCTCCTCCTAAAAGAAGATAAATATTATATTTGATAGATTCTTCTGATTCTTTTAATAAAAGAATAGCATTTATACCTTTATCTACATAATCTTCTTTACTTAAATTATTATCTTTTATATATTCATCTTTTTCTTTTTCTGTTGGAAATTGAATATATTTTCCATCTGATTCTTTTAGTTTCTTTAATTTAAGTTCTAAGCTATCAATTTCTCCTTCTAGTCTATCTGATTCAGCAGAATCTCCATTATTTCTTTTTTGAGCTCTTGAATATTGTTCTACTTTTTTCTTTATTTCAGCTTCTAATTCAGCAATTTCTTTTTCTTTGTCTGAATCTTCTGATTCATCAACGGCTTCTGGTTCTAATAAACCTTTTTCTGCTGACTTTTTTCTTACTTCTTCCATTGAAGATTCTTTTATATGTTCTGATTCTTCAAAATCATCCTTTTCCCAGACTGTTTCTGAATATTCTGAATTAATATCTACATCTCCATCAAATTCGTATCTATATGATATTTGTTCTACCTTCATAGCATTTGGAGTATTTTTAGCATATTCAACAGCCTCTTCTTCAGAATCAAATCTATCTAACTCGTCATAGTCTTCTGCATAAACAATATATTCTTCTATTACATTTTCACCTTGAACTGCTAAATCTATAAATTTAACTAATTCTTCATCTATAAAATGGTATTCTATTCCATATACATAAAAATCAGAATATACTGAACCATCTGCATTTTCTTCTTTAAATTCAATATTACCATCAAAGGTAGAATGAATCCAGCCTCCACCAATTAAACTTTTTACTTGTGTTCCATCTAATGACTCTCTTATATTATCCTTATTTAATTCTCCTTTTTCTTCAAGGTCATGATTATCAACAAGAAGTAATTTTGTTATTTGTATTTGTGCAGAATCAACATGCCCTCCATCATAATAACTTTCAAATGTTACATCTTCAAGTGTTGCTGATATATCACAATCAAGAAGATATGTTGGAGTTCCATACTTATCCTCTGTTGTTTCTGCTACATTAAATGAATTAACTGTTGAAGCATCAATAGTACCTGTTATATTATAACCAGCTCCTGCCCCTTCATTTAATTTATTTTCTCTTTCTGAAAGTACTCTTGTTTTCTTTATCTTAGGAAGAGCATTTTCATTTAAGCTTTTTATTAAATCAAAACTAGTCTTCATTAATTAATCCTCCTTATATTCTTTCTAATATCATACCAACAGCTGTCTTTTCTTCTCCTTCAATACTTAACATATCAAAATATGGTTTTATAATAATATCAAACCCTGATGGAGCAGATAATCCTCTTGCTATTATTACTGCTTTAACTGCTTGATTTACTGCTGATACTCCTACACATTTAAGTTCTAAATGGTCTACATTCTTTATATTTGCATATATTGCACTAGCTAAATTTTTAATATCTGTATCCTTTCTTACTCGAAATTCCGGACCTTTAAATTCATTTGACATTGCTACAAAATCTCCTTTCTAAGTTACTTAGGTTATCTATTATAATAAATAAAAAGTCTACAAAAATAAGACCTATTTGTTAATAGGTCTTACGATTTAAGTCCAAAATCAAATTAAGAATTTTTAATTCTTCATTCTCAATTGGAGATTCTATATAATTATTTATTGCTGGTTTTATAAGCTGTTGTTTACTTATTTTATAATTATCTATTAATTTCTTATACCATTTACTTATTTTTCCAGATGGTGTAAGTACTCGATTTAAGAATGTGAATAGACTTACTCTTATATATTCTGCTCCTGTTCTATGTAAAAGATTTAAATAAGTTCTTATCATTGTTACTGTATCTGTTCTAAAACTTTGTAAGAACTCTAAAAAGGCTCCTGAATTATTATATTCTTTTAAGGTCCATTTTCCAGTTATCCAATAATATTCTACTAAATCTCTAAAAGTAAAATCATCTAGGTCTTCGTAAAATTCTAATAAATATTTTGGTACTGGTCTATTATATTTACTAAATACTACTTTTAGTAAGGTTAATCTATCTGTTAAATCATATTCTGCTAAAGCTGATAATGATATATAAGGTACTCCTAAATTTTTAATCTGATTTATATATTTTGTTTCTCCTGTAAATATTATGGGTTTATCTGAATATAAAACAGGTTTATCAAGAATTATAAAATCAGGATATAAAAATTGTAAAAGGCCTATATCAGTCGTTTTTACACTATGATTTACTATACTTATTTGATTATCCATTATAAACCTCCTAATATTTGTAATAATTTATCTTTATTCTTACATTTTTTTATTCTCATATAATCAACTAATAATTCTGGACAATTCTCTGCTAAATACTTATCTAATTCATATCCTTCTAAATTCTCTTGATTTATATATTGTATGGCTGTTTTCTTATCTATAAAATTACATTCTACATTCATATCTAAAGGATATTTAAGTATTGTTTTCATTCTGCTATATAATGGTATTGATAAATTATCCTTAAGAGATATTAATATAAGAGGAATTTTTATTTCTTCTATTAATTTAAGTAATATACTATCTCTATATAAGGACCCTATATCTTCTATTACTAATGGTTTATCATATTCTACATTTGAATAATTAGTAATTAATTCTTTTGCTTCTTCTGTATTATCTATTCTTATTATAGGACCTCTATACATTTTCTTAAACATAATTCCAGCTGACCCTAATAAAAGTACTGGAGTTTTATTTTTAACATCTTTCATTACTGAATAAATATGTGCCATTGGTTCCATAATAATCCTCCTCTATATATTATTATGCAAAAATAAAAAGAGGGTGTTATCCCTCTTTTATCGGTTTATGAAAGCTAAACCCTGACACTTTATAGAAATCTTTTAAGACTTCCATTATTATATATAATTTTTATGCAGATTCCATACTATCTAATATATTTGAGCATGTAACTTCATAAGCCATCCAAGCAAGATAGTTCTTTACTATATCTGCTCCCATTACTATATCTATTAATTCACAGTGTCTTTGTAACATTTCAAGTGTTGATTCTGCTCCAAATACATCTTCTACCATATCATAAATTTCATCATTGAAATTATCAAAGAATTTTACTGTATCTGTATAATAGATAAGTGAACTTACTGTTCCTGATTGACAACCATGTTCTGTTATTTCTTCAAGTCTTGATTTTAATTTCTCATCAAAAGTATCTCCATTATAACCAGATATATCTGAATCCATAACATCATCTATAACCCATTTATACATAGCATTATCATTAGACATATCATTTAATATTTCTTGTACTTCTGGAGATAATCTTTCAAAGTCATTTACTGGTTCTTCTTGAGTTTCTTCTGATTGTTCTTCTTCTGGTTCATCTGCTTCTTTTATAAATGAATCTTTTCCATTTGGAGCTACCATTTTATCTATAAACTCTTTAATTTCTTCTGGAGTTTCATTTCTATATACAATAGTTCCCAAATCATCTTCATCTTTATAATCTTGTCCTTCTGGTTTTTCTCTTGTAAATAATAAAGTATTTGTATCTTCTATATAAGTTGTAAATATTCCATTATAATGGATACCATCACATTGTTTTGCAAGTTCTTCATCTATTTCAAAACCTTCTTCTGGGTCTTGTCTTTCATTTACTGGTTTACAATTTACATCATCACAATATGGAACCTCATCTGACTCTTTTAATATATTTTCTAAAAATTGTTTTGTATTTGACATAATAAAATCCTCCTTTAATCTATAAAATCTTCACCATAATATTTATAGTCTAATTCACTTATTATCTTGTTTATTATATCATTATCATAGTTCTTAGTTATTTCATGTTCTTTTACAAAATTATCATACCAAGTATCATCAGCTCTATCATCATCTGTTTGATAATTATATGAACAATCTATAAATTTATTTGTAATTGGTTCATTATAAATATCAAAAGCATCATTATCTGGAATATATACATACCAATTACCATCATTTAATTCACCATAAATCATAGTTGCATTATTACTATAACCATAATCTGTTTCTCGATATGATTTAATTAAATTTTTCAGATTCTTCTAATTCTTCTGGTCTTATAATAAATTCGCCATCAAATTCTTCATTATATTCATCTGGATTTATTCTTTTATATTTACCTGTTATAGTATTTTCTATTTCAACCATAAAACCATTCATTAATTTATCATGAGCAAATGAAGTAGCTTCAGACCAGTCATTAGTTTTTAATTCGTCTTCTAATCCATGTACTTTTTCATCATAATATGAACATACAATATATTTTGTATTATCATTAGTTTCATTTAAATTATTTTGAATTGATTCTATTAGTCTCTTTGTTTCTAACATAATAATCCTCCTTATAAAATATAAAATGTTCTGTTTCTGTTACCGGGTCTTTACCTTTTGGATAAGTTATAGTTCCTTCAAAAGTAAATCCATATTTTGATTTATTGTCTTTCTTTAATTTAGTTCCAAATCCCATTTCTTCAGCATTACTAAAATTCATATTTTTTCCTTCTGCATTATCAAAAGTCATCATTGTACTTCCATCTTTACAATAAATAATTCCAAAGAAATCTTTATCTTTCCATACTATACTTTCTTGATTTATTGCATTTCCTATTTGTAATGCTTCTTCTTTACTTATATTATATATAATCAAACTTTTTTCATAAGCAATTTGTTTTTCTTCACCCTTATCTGTTTGATAAGTATAAGTTCCATCTACTTTATTGAAACCAATTCTTTGACCTTTTTTATAAGTTAAATCTCTTACTAAATTATTTAATTCTGTACTTCTATCTTCACCTGTTGTTTGGTCTTGAGAACCGATTATAGCAAATGTAGAATCATCTTGTGTATGTTGATATATTCTACTATAACTTGCTTCTTTTAAATTATCTTGTATACTTTCAAATATTGATTTCATTTTCTTATCACTCCTTTCTACATATTTTCTGTAAGTACTTCTCCTTCTTTCATATATGAAGTTCTATGTACTTCTATTAAATTTTGTATATTTCTTGTTTCTGTATTAAATGCTTCAAAATTTTCTTGGTCAAAATCACCAATAAATCTTCCAATGGATTCTCTATAATTATCTAAAATATCTACAAATGTATCTTCTGGTTCATCTGGTACTACTTCAGGAGCATAAGTATATCCTATTGAATCAAAGTGTTCTATTACAATATTTAGTACTTGATTAATAGAATCTAATAGTTCAGGTCTATCTTCCTCTTCTGCTTGTAATACATATTCTCCTATTAAATCAGATAATTTATTTAAAACAGGTAGGAGTGTGTCTTTAAATGCTCCTACCGTTATTTCTTCCTTAAGAGCTTTATATATATTCATAATAAAATCCTTTCAAAATTACTCTATTATAATATATAATTTCTATGCAATTATTTAACTTTAATATTCCAACTAAGTTGTTTATATAATGGATATAATCTTTCTATATGTTTCATAAATTCATATTCTATAAGCTCTTTTTGTGTTATTCTTTCATCATACCTTGGATAATGATATAAAAGTGAGCTATGAGTTCCATCTGTTACATATTTCTTATAGAACTTTGTAAACTCATCTATTATATTCTCTCCAGTTACATCTTTTCCATAATAAGCATCAAATTCAAAAACCTTAGTTTCCCATTTATTAGATACAGCTCCTAATTGTCCTACTGAAAATCTATAACCATATCCTAATAAATCTTCTAAAATAGGTTTTAATGCTTCTTGAAATTCAGGGTCCTCAATATGTTCTCTTACATACATTCTATCTACTGCACCATTTGGAACTGAATGATATATTCCAATATCTAATCCATCTAATGAAATATCTACTTGAAAACAATTATACTTTTGGAATCCTAAAAATGGGTCCTCTTTTAAGTCTCTTCCTTTATTTAATAATGCTATTTCTCTTTTTGACCTTCCATATCTTAAGCCTATCCAATTAACTTTTCCATGATTATATTCACAAGGAAAAAGAAGAGAAGTAATATTTTCTTTCTTCCAATGTGTATATAAGTTATATGGTATTACCTTTAAATCTAAGTCTTCTTTTAGTTCTAATAACCTATCCTGGATTTCTTTTCTTACATTTCTTATATCTTTAGAATTTTTATCCTGATATTCTTCTTTAAAAATATCATAATGATAATCTTCAAAATAACTCATATTACATATTCCTTTCTAATTAAAATGGTAAATCATCATCTGTAGCTGTATCTACAGATTCAGAATTATCCTCCTCTTCTTCATCATCTTCTCTTGGTGGTAATGAATTTACATAATCTTCTAATTTAGATTCATCAATTCTTTCAGATTCTGGTTGTGCCTCATTTATATCTTTAAGCATTTTAAGTAAATCATACTCATGTTGTTCTGGACCATGTTTAAATTCACGGTCTACAATTTCCCATTTTTCTATTATATAAGTACCATTATCCCAATTATCTGTATCTAATGAATCATATTTATCAATACCTACTGATAATTCGCCACCAAAGAAATTACCTATTACTTGACAAAGTCTTGCCCAACCATAACAGTCATCTTCTGGACATCTAAATCCTCTTATTTTACAATATGCAAGAAAAGCTTCTACTGAATCTCTTCCTCCATTCCAATGTAGATATACTCCTATATCTTTATTTTTAGTTGCAATTACTGCTCTATTTCCGCATAATTATCTTTCCTCCTCTTTATCATTATCAATTAAATCTACTCTTCCTGGATTTATACACCTAGATGTCATACTATCTAAATCTACTTCATAAATATACTTTTTCTTATGTCCAAAAACATCTATTTCATGGATTTCACTATATCTCATTTTATTTCCTTTTACTTGATATTCTATTATTCCATAATATTCAGCCCATCTTAAAGCTCTAAATTCATATTCGGGTAATTCCCAAACATTTTCTCCAAGCTCTATCATTATTTATCCTCCTTATTAGATTCTTTATTAATCATTTGTTGTATCCTTGCTGGTATTACTATATTTGCATTACATTCATCACAACATCTTCCTTCATTTACAGGATATGCATTATTACCATAACCTGTATATTCTTTACCACAAATTACACATTTATTAGTTTCTATAGACTTATAATCTACTTCTTTAATCTCATAAATAATATTATCACCTATAAATAAATGATTATATTCTGATTCAGTAACTAAACCTCTATTATAAATATCATCATGCTTTTGTAATGATTCTATACTTAATCTATTTTTACAAAAATTTTGAGCAGATTGTAAATCATTATATCCTTCTTGACTAACATTTGTATCAATTAATTTATTAGTATCCTTATCATAATATTTAACTAATATAGTATAAACTGTTTTCATAACTTAATTTTCCTTTTTAAAATATATTTAATTCGCGTTAGAATTGATTCTAACAAGTTTTAATTAATAAATAATATAATTTAATGTCTTAAGCAAATTCACAATAAAATTCATTAACTTTTGTATTATCTGTAAATACTAGATAATAAATTTTCTTTTTTCCATAAGTATTAGGTACAACATAAGTAAATTTATTTTTTACTTCCTTAATTTCACCTAGCATCTTTCTACCATTTACAATTTTAATTTTATCTCCTTTCTGAAAGTTTCTACAATACTTTCTATATGTTTCTTTTTCTTCATCTGTTGCATCTATGATTGCCTCATTACTCCAAGTTCTTTCATCATCTATCATATATGTAACATAATCATAAGTTCCATCTTCATTAATTTGAACTGCATCTGCAAATGATAAACTATTTCTTATATCTACTGTATGTCTATTATCTACTTTATTTTCATCTCTTAATATAACCATTTTTATACCTCCTTTACACTTAATATTTTATATTCTTGTACATTTGTACCTAAACCATATATTCTTTTACATTCTTCTATGTTATTAACCATATTTTTAATCCTCCTCAATACTTAATCCAAATAATCTTGCTGGTATTACTTGTTCTTCATTACATTTATCACAACATCTACCTTTAGAAACAGGTTCTGCATTATTTCCCCAATGTGTATACTTTTTAAAACAAATACTACAAATTCCTTCCTCTTTATAATTATCCATTTTCTTTTACCTCCTTTAATAATCTTCTTTTTCTTCTTCTTTTGTTTATTCTTGACTGTTCTCTTACCTTCTCATATTTCTTAAAATTAGATTCAACCTTTGTTTGTAAAACATTTAATTTAAAAATTAAACCTGTATCTATATGGTCTTTTGCTTGTTCTAAAACTCTTGGTATTACATCTAAATCTTCATAAGTAAAATATGATACTTTGTTTCCTGGTCTTAAATGACTTTTTCTTTCATCCTTTTTCATATTCCAATAACTCCTTTCTTTTATATTATCTTCTTTATAATTAATCTGTTACTTCACAAAAATATTTTAGTTCTTCACCTGTTAAATTATTACAAGCATAATTATCAGCTTGTTGCCATAAATCATTATATAGTATTGCAAATGATTCATTACCTTGTTCATAATGTTGCCATAATTTATGATTTAATACTATTACTAATTCTGTTAGCATTTTATAATCACCTTTCCATTCTTCAAAAGCTCTATTAAATGTATCTTGTATTGCTTCTAATCCAAAATGGTCTGCTATTGTAAAATCTTGCAAAAATGTATTATCCATATTATAACACTCCCTTATTATTAAATCTATTTTCTTTTTTAAGTCTTTCCTTAAATATATTATGATTTTTTATCTTTTTCCTATTATTTATAATTATTGGTACTTTTTCAGCCTTATATTTTTTACCCTGTCCTTCTACTCTTTCTAAAATTTCATATTCAGCAAGTCCATCTACTTCTCTTATAAATTTTGCTTCTTTCATATTATCCTCCTTAACAATGATATAATTATAATTCTTTTAACATCTTATTATAAGTAATGATTTCCTTTTGTTCATTTAAATATTTTTCAAATTCTTCTTTTCTAGTTGCTGTTAACTTATTATAATTATGTTCATTTTTAAATTTAGCAAGATAATATTTTTCCCAGTATTCTTTTGCTATTCTTACTACTCCAAACATACTTGTCTGAAATCTATAACATTCCCAGGTTCTATTAATATAGTGTGCTCTATTATGTGCTATTTCATTGTCTCCTAAAAATAATGTACTATCATGCCAAAATCCCCTTGAATTACTTCCTGATTCATTTACAATTAAATATTGTTGTAAATCCTTATCTTTAAACTTTCTTAATTCCATATTATACTTCCTCCTTTCCTTTATATTCTTTCTCCAATTTGTCTAAGATGTTATAAAACTTTTCAAATTCTCTATGTGATATTAATAATTTGTCTTTAATATTTTTTGTTTTATGTACTGCTTGAGTTTGTAATCTAATTTCTAAATCTTCTAAAAATTCAATATCTTTCTTATTTAATACCATTATTATTCTACCTCCATTTCATCATAATAATATAATGTAGGTTTTTCTTGCTCTGATATAAATTGTCGTGCTTTCTTCTCTAAATCAAATACTTTAACTAATTGTACTTCATATTCTTCCATATATGATTCATATCCATTTTCTTCCCATACTAAATATACTTTCATATTATCACCCCTTATACTACTTCCTTCTTTTTAAGATAAGCTTCTTTTCTTCTTTGTGTCTTTGTTTTGATAAACGACTTGATTCTCTTCTTTTATCTTGTTGTTCTTTTGCTTTAGTTACTTTAATGTATATTATTGCAAGTTCTGCTGATTTATTTTCTTTCATTAATTTCTCTAAATATTTTATGTCTTCGTCATTAAATAAAATCTTACTATATCTATGTGAATATCTTTTATCTAATTCTAACATCTAATCCTCTCCTTTCGTTTGTAATTTAATTTTTTGTTCCTTTGTATCCAAAACGCTATTCTAATTATACTACATATTTTATAAAATGTAAATAGGTTTTTAAGGAAAAAATAAATTAGTCCATATTTAAGTTTAGGACCAATTTAATATTTAAAGTATATAATTAATCTACTAATATATAAAAGTCCTTCTATGGTCATCCTGGATGTAATCTGGACCTTTTAAATAAATATGGGACCCTAAATAGACTAATTTAGTACTAAATAGGGTCCTTTTTGTTAATTTTGGATAATTTTAGTTAATCATGAACAGGTTTCCCAAGGTCATTGAACTTATATTTACGGTCCCGATTCTTCTGAACCTTTTTCTGAATCTCAGCTCCAAGGTCAATTCCCTTGATTTCTGCAATTCCCAGGAGATAGATAGCCACATCTGCTAATTCTTCAGGAAAAGTATCTTTTTCCTTATAGTAAGCATCATAGGCTTCTCCTACCTCTCCATAGAGATAACAGAATTCTTGCTCGATATTTGTTGTGTTGAATCCATGTCTCCGTTTGTTTTCTAGTATCTCTCTTTGGATTTCTGGTAAGTTCATAATTTAAACCATCCTTTCATTCAGCTAGGGTTAATAGTTAACATAATTTATTATAACATCTTTTCTTTTATTTGTAAACTATCTATTATAAAATTTTAAATAGTTTTCTATAAAGTCTTCTAATTTTTTATATGTATCATCATCTACTTCATCTCTTAATTGTCTTTTAAATAAATTTAAATCTTCTATTTTTGGTCTATTATCATACATGACATACATATCTGTAAATTCTAAAAAGCTTTTTAATTCCCAGGTATTTACTAAATGAATTGTATCCGGTGATTGTTCCATATATTTTTTCAACTCCTCCTTTATTATGCTATCTGGATTATAATCCAGGTCATGACCTATTAATTGTATATATTTAGGTCGTAAAATTCTTATAGCTTCTTCACATTGTTTTTTATTAAAAAATCTTACATGACATTTAGATTCTGGAATATTCATTTGAACAGCAAGCCATTTATACATAGATGTTCTTGCTTTTCCTTTTCTATTACTCATCATCCAAATAGCATCTAAGTATTGGTGTACTCTATTCTTTAACTGTTTTAATGTCATTCCATAATCTCACCCCTTATTTAGGAAGTGTACCCGCATATATTATCTCTCTTATATCTCTAAGTAAGGTAAACACATTACTATCAGTTTCCTTTTGTGCTCTTAATAGTTGTTCTATTAGAAGATATTTAGTTTTATAATATAATGCATCTGACTTAGCTTCCTCTAATTCTTTTATTAATTCTTTTTTCTTAAACATATTATTTTTCTCCTTTATATATTCTTAATTTTAACTTTAACCCTTCATATATTATTATGCAAAAAATAAAGTCCCCTATTTTGGGACTTTATATCTTATAATTTTTCTGCAATTCCTTGAACTTCTTTTTCAAGTTCTTCATAAGTTGATTTATCTGGTTCTTTACTAAACATTAATTCTATAAATTGGTCTAGTGTTTGTTTAAAAATTATTCCTTGTAAGTGTGTACCTTTACTATTTATAGAATTAGTATACATTAATTTATAATCATCTTTAGATATGTATTGTTGTATTTGTTTATAATAATCATAATAGAACTTTCTACTTAATTCTTCTATAGCTGCTAGAGTTTCAGGTAGAACTTCCTTGGCTAAAGCTACATTGTAATAGATAAAACAACTGAATGCTGTTTCTAATGCAGCTGGAGCTATCGCTTTAAGAGGAACTCCTTCTCTTTGAGCTACATCATAAGCATGATGTAAATTAAAGATATACCCTGGAGTACAGATTCCATACTCATATTCATCTTTACCTCTTCTAGTAATAGATACTTCATTATAGTGCCATTCATAGGTAGGAACATTTAAAATTTTTCCGCCCTCTGCTCCCATATCTTTTTGAGCTATTAAGTTACACATGTTATTAAATCCTACATCTTCATTTGCTCTAGTACTTGTGAATCTAATGTTGTGTTCTTGTAAGAAACTTCTTCTATACATGTGTCCGAAAACCCACACTAGATTTGCTTGCATAGGAGCTTGTTGTCCTACTTCTTTTCCTATCTGTATAAATGGACTTATTATAAATTTAGCTGAAGTATCTTTAAGTGGTTTAGCAAGCATTCCAAGTGAACACGCTTCATAAAAAGTATCATCTGCATCTATAAAAGTTATAAAATCTTCTTTTGTATTATCTATTCCATATTGTCTTGCATATCCAGGTCCTCTATTTTCTTCATATCCTATTTCTTTTATATCTATGATAGGTGAAAAAGTATTTACTATGTCTTTATAATCTTTCCCACCATCATTTACTATAGTTACTTTTAATTCATTTCTGTTTAATTGCATTGCTATACTAGCAAGAGTTCTAATTATTGTATCTTGACTATTATAAGCAGGTATAATTACATCAATCATTTCTTTAAAACCTCCTATATATTTATATGCTTCTTTTTATTATTTCTTATTATAATTTATAACTCCATTTTTTATTTTAATATCCAGTAGTCCATCCAGCAGATGTAAATGCTGAATAATTACTTAAAGTCTTGCATTTATCTGCTTGTTCTGAAGTTAAACCAATATATTTTAATGTTTTTGTATCAGTATAAGATGTAGCATTAATACACATTTGCATTATAACATTCAAACTATCATCAGACAAATTTGAACAACCTTCAAACATATATGACATATCAGTAACACTACTCGTGTCTAATTCTGGTATTGTAGTTAAATTTGTACAACCATCAAACATATAACCCATATAAGTAACCTTGCTTGTATTTAATAATGGTATAGTTGTTAGATTTGTGCAAGCATAAAACATAGCAGCCATATTAGTAACCTTGCTTGTATTTAATAATGGTATAGTTGTTAAATTTGTACAATTATTGAACATTTGGCCCATATTAGTAACTTTACTTGTATTTAATAATGGTATTGTCGTTAAATTTGTACAACTAGCAAACATGGTATGCATATCAGTAACACTACTCGTGTCTAATTCTGGTATTGTAGTTAAATTTGTACAATCATTAAACATCCAACTTATGTCAATAACTCTGCTTGTGTCTAATAATGGTATTGTAGTTAAATTTGTACAATCATTAAACATATAGTGCATATCAGTAACTTTACTTGTATTTAATAATGGTATTGTAGTTAACTTTGAGCAATCTTGAAACATAGCATGCATATTAGTAACACTACTCGTGTCTAATAATGGTGTTCCATCCCTTTTAACTGGTATGCAGTATATATTTTTATTTATAGTTTTATCGTTATCTGTTAATATTCTAGGCTCCATATTTTCATATTGATTTTGAATTTTATTATACACTTCAGCATTAGTATCAGTAAATGAGTTATCAGGCATACCTAATGTACCACTTTCAACTCCATTTTTGCCATAAAATGATTTCTTATAAACATAATCTGAGATGACATCCAATTGAGTTGGCGCTAATTCCCAACTATTATTCTTATATATGTATATGCCTTCGAATACGCTTGCACCTATTTGCATAAAGTAACCAAAATTATCATTCCAGATATTAGCATTGCCTTTTACTGCAGTAGGAAGTTTTACAGGGTTATCTAAATCACCACTATCTCCTTGCAGACTAGTTCTTGTATATGTAATGCCATCTTCTGATGTATATGAAGCTCGTATATATCCACTCTCAAACCAACTATCAAATCTAAAAGAAGTTTTACTTAAATTACAATTACCATCAAATATCACACTACTATCTACTGGGCTTAATGGGCCGTATGCGCTATCTGTAAATGCTGTAGGAAGTGTTACGGTTTCTGGAAATGTTATTGCAGTTACTTCCATATCGACTGTCATATTGTGCTGTTCATTTTTATATACTAATGCTAAATCGCCTTCTACATTACCGGTAGAACTATTCATTTCTTCTTTTGTCTTAAATAACTTTACATCTCCACTACCTGAACCTGATGGTATATTTAATATGGCATTTGGATAACTTGCAAAATTAGTTACTGTTTGTCCTTTATTTTCTATTGCATTACCTATATTTATTTTTATATTCTGTATAGTTTCTAATAAATTATTTAATTCTGTCATTATAAGCTATCCTCCTTTTCTATAAAAATATTGGGAACTCTAAATCTTCTTCTTCTACTTCTTCCATACTTGCTAATAATCTTCCATAAAATCCCTGTGACCTTGAAAGACTTTTTGCTAGTTCTTTTAATCTATTCCAATCTTCCATATCATCTAATTCTAATGTATCTCCTTCTAATGCCATTATTACTTCTACATCATCAGTACATTCTTTCATTTTATGAACTGTATCTTCATCCTCATTTAATTCTCCATTATATTGTTTAGCTTTTAAAATATCTACTATTTCTTTATCTGATTTTTCAGGATTTTCTTTCTTCCAATTATTAAATGATTTACTATATTTTTTCTTAAATTCTTCTATATCATCAGATTCTCCTAAGAATCTTGATTTTGCCATACTTATTTGTGAATCACAGGTTTCTATAAATTGGTCTACTATTTCTTGTGCTAAATGAGTTCCAAGTTTTGTAGAATCTATTTCTTTTAACTTATTAAGTATTAATTCTACATCAGAAATGAAATCTTCAGGGTCTCCTCCTAATTTTTCAGAATATTCTTCTTTTAATTTTTCTGATTCTTTTAAGCTACCAAAAATATCCATATCTTTTTTTAATTGAGTACATATTTGTTTTCTATCTTCATCTTCTTCTGAATAAATAATGTTATCTATAAAATTAACTATTTTTAGATATGTTGGATTATCATTTATATTCTCTATATGTTCTTTTAAAGAATTTTCTGGAAGTCTTTTATTTATTTCATCTTCAGTCTTACCTGAATCAAATCTTGATTCATACCATGATTTTGATAAATTATTCCAAGCTGAGGCATATCTACCTACTACATAAGCTTTACTTACTCTTGATGATAAATGAACACCAAAATTTCTTCTTATATTTGCAAGACCTTCTTCCCTTCCGAGACTTCTCATATTAGCTTCTATATTAGCTGCTTCTGTTGAATCACCACATAATACTACTTGATAATGTGTTTTTCCTTCTGCTCCTCCCCAACCTGATAAGAACTTGTCTCTTGCAATTACACAAGGGACCCTATTCCAATCAAGGTCAATATGATAAGCCTTTTTATATTCTTCAGCTATTTCATTTGCATCTGTAGTAGCCTCAGTTAAAGTTCTTTTAGGAGTATATAATTCTTTATACTCAGATTCATTTAATGATTTGAATAATTTAAAATTAAAATTTGTCATCTCTATATTTTCCTTTCTTATTTTAATCTTCTATTTCTTTTATATAACTTGATAATTCTAATTCTGTTTTCCATTCTGTAGGGTCTAATCCATCTCCAAAAATATTAAAATCTGTTACTAATTCTTTACCATCAGATTTTCTTTTCCAATAAACCCCGTCTCTTGTTAGGAAAGATATTACAAAATTATCATCATAAGCATCTTCTTTTAATGCTTTTCTAAAGTTATCCTGTATTGTATAAAGTATATTTGATTGAATCATAATATCCTCCTTCTAAGCTAACTCAAACAATATTGCTCTTGCTACTGCTAGATTAGAATTTGCTGTTATATTTATTCTTTTAACTCCTCCTGATTCAAAAGCTATAACTGCATATTCTTCTCCTTTCATATTATCTAATGTTATTTGAGCTATTTCACTTACTCTCATATAATTATTTATAAGATTCTTTAAATCTTCTAAAAATTCTGGAGTAGCATCAGTTTCATTTAAAGTTTCTTCTTTAAGGTCTTCTTTACTATCACATTCTTTACATTCTTCTTTTTTTGATTCTTCTAGTACTTCTGGATGTTCTTCTGCATATTCTTGAGTATAAAAATCTCCTGTAGACATATTATTATCTATTCCTTCATAATTTAAAGAAATATAAATATCAGTATCTAGTTGTTCATCTCTTAATTTATCTACTGTTATCCCTAATATATCTGCTGCCATATTATCTATTTCATCAAATCCCATTATTCCTCTTTCTTGAATTTCTAATGCGATTTGTTTTGCTGCTGAAGCTGTATCATCTTTTATATCTTCATTTAAAGAACTTTCAAATATCATTCCTTCTTCTGAATCTGATACAAGACCATGGTCTAAAAGATAAGCCATTCCAACCTCGTCTACATCCATAAAGAATGACCAATCATCTGTATAAGCTGTTTGCATAGCTTGTTTTATACGGTCTCTATAATCATTTGTATAGAAAATATATTGATTCCAGTCTCCATATATATCTTGGCCATTTTTTGAATAATCCATCCAAAATACAAGTCCTGAATTATTATCTTTTACAGCAACTGAATACCCTTCCTCTTTATTTCCTTCATGTTTTATAGCTTCTAAATCTACATTATTAAGTATATTATTTATTTTTTCTATTTCTTCTTCATCGTATTCATCATATTTATCCCATCTAACTTCTGGAAGGTCTTCATCTTCTTTTAATTTTTTCTTTTTTTCACAAGATTCATTTAAAGCTGAAAGAATTGAATTATCATATTTACTTGATAAACTTCCACTAATTTTATCTGATAATCTCATTATCTATTACTCCTTTCTATTATCTATTAATTCCTATTTCTAAAAATGCTGTTTTTCCTTCATAAGTAATTATAATTGTATTATTAGAACCACTTAATTCTCCTGATGGCTCATAAGTATAATCTGTGATTTCTTTTTCTGAGCTATCATCATAAGTAGCTGTTACTACCATTCCTTTAGGGTCAAATGTTTCTCCTATATTATAAGTTGTTTTTGTAGGTTCTGTAGTTACTTCTATTTTTACTAATTCAGGTTCTACTGGAGCTGGTTCTTCTTCATTATAATTTTGTACTACTCCATTTAAATCATTACCATTGTCTACATATTTCTCACCTGGAGTTACAAAATGAGATTTAAGTGTTTGTGCCATAACTTCTGGTACTACACTTTCTACCATTACAGTTTCTCCTGTTTCTAATGTAACTTCCCTTCTTACTGGAAGTCCTGTTTTTGTAGGAAATCCTTGTTCAGTTGTTGCCTCAGCAAGTGTATTTTGTAATAATTTTTCATCCATAATTTAAAATCCTCCTTAAAAATTAAATTTATTTATTTTTTTAAATTAAATAACTTTTTCTTTTTTAACAGCTATAAACTTATTATTTTCTTTTATAAGAATATAACCATCTCTTTCATATTGTCCATGTATATTTTTCATAAATCCTTTATTTAAAATAGAATCCATACTTTCATCTATTCCAGATAATAGTATGTCATAATATTTATTTTCTTTCTTTTTAGTTTTACCATTCATATTTTGGTCTACTTTTGGAGCTATATCTCCTACTTGTGTTCCACCTTCTCCTTCTTCATTTAGAGTTGGTAATATTTGTTCAAGTCTTGCAATTAAAGATTCTTCTCTTTCATGGTCTTCTTCTGGAGTATCTTCTATAACATTCTTAATAAAGGTAATTATATCTTTTATTTGAGACCTACTATTTAATGATTTTAATGTTTCTTCATAAGCTTCTTCCTTGTCATTATAGTTATCTCTAAAATCATAAGTATCAAAATCTTCTCCCCAGTCTACTAAATCCCAAGCAAGGTCCTCTAAATTTATTCCTGAATCTGATTCTTTTAAATTATTTTCTTTTATAACATCTTCATAGATAGATTCATAATATTTTTTCATTTTAGATAAAATTTCATAAGAAGGCATATTTCCTGTTGTATCTTTATAAATGCTAAACATCCAACCATCTGATGTGTATGGTTTTCTTAATCCAAATCCATAATGTTTATATGTATCGTTTGTAAATGAATCTATTATAAATTGTTTTATTGCTTCTTGTACTTCTACTTCTAATCCAGTATCTGATTCTTCTAATGATTTTGTAAAAAAACTTTCCTTAAGTTTCTTTTCTCCATTCCCTCTTAGTATACCTAAGTCGGATTCATAAATATTATATCCATTAATAGATACTAAAGGAATACCTTTTTCTTCTACTATTTCTGTATTTTCTTTAAGCAATTTATTGCAATCGTCATAATAGTCTTCTACCTTATTTTCTTTAAATAATTTAGTATTTGTAACAAGTCTATATGTTTCATTTAAATATAATAGAGCTGTTGCAAAAGCTTTAGCTTCTACTAAATCTTGTAATATCTCATTATCACTATTCTCTGTAAGTAAATATTCTACTTCTAAAGATTCATTAATAGTAAGTATTACACTTTTTTCTCCAGGAGTTACTACAAAATTACTTATTGTTTTAGGTATTACTTTCATTAATTATTGCTCCTTTCAATAGATTTTACTGTAATCAATCTCTATTATAATATATAATTTTAGAACGAATTTATAAAAAATAAAAGCAAAATCAATTTAATTGACTTTGCTTTGTTTTAATATTTGTTCTAATTCAGATTCAGTTAATAATCTTCCTTGTTTAAAACACCATAATAATCCTTGCTTTAACCAGTATGTAACATTTCTATCTACCTGTCCTACTTCTAAAGGTAATGTTTCCATTCTTCCAAACATGGATTCTATTAATCCCCCATTTATTTGTATTAAACATCTCTTATATGAATCTATTGTTCCTGATACTTCTATATGATGTATATATTGTTCATTATATTTACTATCTATTCTTGTTACTCTTCCTATTGTCTGTATATAAGTTTTAATACTAAATGGAATATCATAAAATATTACTGAATTTGCTTTTTGTAAGTTTACTGATTCAGAACCTGCACTTGTTATTAATACGACCGTATTATTATCTATTTGTTCCTCTACTTTTGTTCTTTCTTTTAATGGAATATCACCTGTTACTTTTAATATCTGTCTTACTCCTGTCTGTTTCTTACTTATTAAAAGTAATTTCTCAAGTCTAGTAATTACATCATTATAATCACAATATACAATAGATGGTTGTTTAAGTTCCATCTTCTTTTTTATAAGTGATAAGAATAATTGTTCTTTACTTGATAATTTTTCTTCTACCCTATATTTTTCATTTATATTATCTACAACCATTTGTAGGTCATGCATTCTTACTGCAAAGCTATCTTTTGCAGATTCTCTTAATAATCCTTTTCCTGCTTCTAAATAATGGTCTTGCTCTTTTTCATTTAATTCTGTTTTATGATAATAATATTTTAAATTATAAGGTTTTTGTTTTATTATTATATATTCATCTAATATTTTATGAAGTTTATCTAAATTCTTATATCCTACTATTTCTGATACTTCTACTCTTTTCTTTTGTTTATTCTTTCCTTTACCATACATTCTATAAGTCATGTGTTTTTCTAATATGCAATAGGTACTTCTAAATCTCCACCAGTCTCCTACAATATTAGGGTCTAATATGTACATGAGCCAGTATAATCCTTCTATATCATTTTTTAAAGGTGTTGCAGTAGCAAAATAAACTACTGCAAATAAAGGTCTTATATTTGCTACATAATTATAAAATTTAGATTTACTATCTTCTAAAATATGAGCCTCATCAACAAGTAATAATAATCTATGTCCTTTCTCCTTTAATTCAGTAATATAATCTATATTATCTTTAAGCATTGTATGTGTTATTAAATGGATTCTAGCTCCTTCTTGTTCTCTTTTATCTTGACTTGATATTATATTATATTTTATTTTTAATTTTTCTTCTAGCTCTCTTTTAAATGCTTTTATAGCTTTCTGAGGAATTAAAATTATAGCATGAGTATCAGAATATTTAAGTAATAAATGACAAAGAGTAGTAAGGCAAGTATAAGTTTTACCAAATCCTGTCAAGTTTGACAAGCATTTACACATTTATTTTTATGAATCATAAAATCTACTACTTCATTTTGTTCTTTAGTTAAAGGCCATTCAGGTCTTAATGTATAATCTTTACTTGTCATTTTTAATCATCACCAACTTTCTTTTAGATACTATATCTAATATAGTATTTTTAAATTCTTTTTTATAAATTTCACTATTTTTAAATCTAAAAACTTCATACCCATAATAATTTAAAGCTTTTGTTCTTATTAAATCATATTCTTTAGTTAAAGAAGTATGAGATTTACCATCAAATTCAATAATAATTTTATATTCTAAATTAACAAAATCTGGAACATAAAAATTTTTAGCTTTATTATTAATTTCTTTATATTTTGTTACATAAGTTCTTCTTTGGTATATAAAATCTAAACTTTCTAAAAAAGGAGAAATATATTCTTCGGCTGGAGTTTTAGTATGCCAATTATATCTTCTATTTTTTAGAAATCTATCTTTATTAGTATTTTTAATTGCTGCTTTATGTAATTTTTCTAAAACTATATCATTATTCATTCCTTTTTTAGTTCCAATTGAAATATTTTCTTTTTGTTTATCTGTTAATGGTTTTCTTAAAGTACCTTTATAAAAACCTTGTTTTTCATATATAGGTATTTGTTCTGGAAGAAGATATTTACAAATAATTCCATTTGTATAACATTTCTTACCTTCTCTATAATTATTATTTTTCATCTAATCATTCCTTATCTATAAAATATCCTATAATATATTATGCTATATTATAGGATTTACTTAATATATTAGTCTTTTATATTTGCTATTTCTATTATTCTATTCCAAACATCTTCATTTAAATCTACTAATTTTGGTATTGCTTTAAGCCTTGGTAATTTCTCTCCTTCTATCATAAGAAGTTGGTCTAATAATTGTCTATATATTAATGGTACTTGTGTTAAATCTCTTGAAAGTTGTGTATATTTCATTGCTGCTTCTGAATACTTACTAGACATATTTGTAAGTGTTTGTAAATATTCTATTTTCTCATCTGATGATAAATATTTTAAGCTTTCTGGATTTGATAAACTATTAATTAATGATTGTTCCATTGCAAGTAACTTTGGTACAAATGATAAACTCATCATTGTAGTTAACTGACTTGATTCTCTTATTCTTGATTCACCATCTGCAAAAAACTTTTCTGCAAATACAGGTCTTGGAGCTTTACCAGCTAAATAATCATAAAATTCTTCTATCTGGTTTTTATCAAGTCCTAATGTATATTCTTCTGAATTATCTAGTAATTCATTACTTACAATAGAAGTATCCTCTTCATTCTCTTCTAAGTTATCAATATTAATCTCATCTGGTATTATTTCCAAATCTTTAAAATCATCATTATTTTCTAAATTTAATTCATCTTTATTTTCATTATCCATGAATCTTGCCTCCTATAATTATATTCTACATTATAATATATAAGAGGCTTGCAAATACTTACCCCTTATGTCTTTTCTTTCTTTTTATATCATTAATTAACTGATTCTTAAAATCATTTGAACATGCTTCACAATGTAATCTACCGTTTATCTTTAAGGTTTTATCTCCAACAATTGTTTCACCACATCTTGGGCAAGGTTTTACTATTATTGAATCTTTTAAAGTTTTTAATTCTATTGTATCTGTTGATTTAAATTTAGGTAATTGTTTTCTATATTCTTCTAGTTCACGTTTAACATTTGGTCCTAATTCTTCTAATAAATCATATTTAGGATTATAAGGATTATCTTTTAAAGGTTTTGGTTCTACCTTTACCTCCTTTAAATCTGGTAATCTATCTTCTATTACATCTACATCTTCAATTATCTTTTCTTGTTTTATTGGTGGTTCTAATTGTTTTGTAATTTTATTTAATTCATTATATTCTTCTTTACATAAACCCTCATTCATAAACTTAGAATTTAATTCAGAAAGTCTTTCTTCAAGTGATATTTCTTTGTGCTTTGGTTCTTTACTTATTATATCACTTGAATTAAATGTAAATACTAAAGTTCCATCCGACTTATATTTAAAATTACAAAATATTCCTTCTCTAATATTTAAATTAAAATACGTATTTATTTCTGAAAAACTAAGTATATTTTCTTTTCTATACTTATATACTCCATCTTTATTTAAGCTTAATGTAAGAGTTGTATCGCTAAGTCCTTTTACACACATTACATTATATTTCTTAGTTGATAATTTTAATTCTTTAAATACTGGATTTGGTATTGTTACTAGATTTCTTTTTCTTATAGCTAATCTAGTATTAGTAGATTCTAATGGTTCTATAGTAACTGGATTTGGTAATTTTTCTATTGGAGAAATTGGAGCCTTTACTACTGATTTCTTTTTATTATACTTTTTAAAATTAATAGTTATTTCTTTTGTTTCTTCATTAAATTCTAATACTAATGGTTCATATTTATTAATATCTAGCTGTTTTCTAATTTCTACTGGTATTAATACTCTAAATGAATCATCTAATTTTTTATCCATTTTCATAATTCAATTACCTCCTAAATATCTTCTTATACCATTTTCGTTTTCTTATTGTAAATCCTGTTTGCTGATAAGACATTTCTATATCTTTTAAATTTAAATATACTTCCATATCTTCATTTCCTGCAAACTGTACTCTTGCTACAACCCACCTTCCTTTTAAGAAAGCTTGTAAACTATTATAATGCATATATACTTTAATCATATACTACCTCCTAATATGATATTGTTTCTCCATTCCAGCCTGTTCCAATTGTAGCCGAAATAGTTTCATCTGACCTCTCTGAATCTGTTACTCGTTCTGGTTCTTCTTTCTTTGCTTTTATTCCTAATGCTTTACATATATCTCCATCTGATATAGGGTCCTGCTTTGGTCCTGTTACTTCTAATGTATCAAAATCAAAATCAAAATCTATTGTTTGTCCCCATCTATTTCCAATAGACAAACCTACTTCCATTGGAAATTCCCAATTAGGTTGTTTAACTCTCATTATCTGCATTATCATTTTAAGAATCTTTTTAAATGAAGCACAATTATGTTCTTTATCTTTTATTATTTGATAATCTATTTCATCATGTATTGTAAATTTAAATCTTACGAGTTCTGTTAAATTAGTCTTATAAAATTGTTCAAATAATCTAATAAATACTATTTTTAATATATCAGCACCTGTTCCTTGTATCTTTGTATTTACACAAGTTCTTTTTGCAAAAGATACCCAACTCCATTCTCCTGTATCAAACCAAGATTTTACTCTTCTTGGTCTTCCAAACATTGTATAAACTGTACCAAACTTTTCTCCTTCTAATTCACATTGTTTAATCCAATTAAATAATGTTGGAAGTCCACCCTTAAATTGGTCTACGAAATCTTGTGCCTCTTCATAAGATATATTAAATCTATCTTTAAAATTATGAGCAGTCATTCCATATAATAATCCAAAGTTTGCTCCTTTTGCCATCTTTCTTTTATCTTTTGTATAATTTTCTGCTCCCCATATAGCTTCAGCTGTATTTCCACAAACAGATACTTTTCCATTTCTTCTTACAACTAATAGACCTGTTGGAACTGCAAAACAAACTGATTTAATAGGTTTATCATATTTAATAATTTCTGTATTTTTATTATTGATTCTAATTTCTCTTCTATTTGGAACTATATTAAGTCTATAAATATCAGATTTAGATATGTTTACAGAATAACCAAGTCTCATACAAATATATTGAAGGTCATCTACCATTTGTTTATTTTCTACATATATAGTAATACATGTTCTATTATTTCTTTTATCAATAGAACCATCTCCAGCTATATAGGCATTTAAGAAAATTTGTAATAATTCCTTTGGTAAATCTTTAAACCATCTAGGTAAATATCTATCTTTCTTTAAAGGTCCTCCAAAATCTTTAATTAATTTATCACAAAATCCGGCATGAGTAATATAAAACCTATGGAACGGTTTTGTTTTCTTAATTTCTTTTCCATTTATATAAGAAGAATATTCCATATTATTATCGATTACTTCAGTAAATAAATTTTCTAACCTATTATTTAACTGCTGTATTTTTACTAGTATATCTGGTTTTGCTTCTGATTGTCCAATATAAACTTGTTTTTGTCCTTGAGATTTAATACAAGTTCCGCCATCTGTTAATATATATCCTAATAACTCCATAAAATCAGTATCTTTTATTCTAATTTCATCTTTTTTAGAAGTATCTGGTATTATATAATCTTTAGCTATATAATCTGATTCTCCTACTATATCAGGACTCGTAATTAGGTTTAAATATTTTTTCTTATAAGCTTCATCAGCCCTTTTAATATACCAATTGTCTCTACCTTTAAAATACATTCTATGATTTGGTGTTACTAATAAATCGGTATGAGTTCCTTGAAAATGATACATTTTATTTGTTTCATTAAAATATTTATGACCTGCTTTAACCCAAGTAACTTGTCCCAAATCTTCATCATACTGTCCTATTAAATCATCAAAACCTATTTTATCATAAGTCTTAAATCCATCAGGTGTTAAAAATTCTGTATCTAAACTATAACAACTTCTATGAACATCTTTATGATTCTTAAAAGCATTAAGCCAAGCAGGTTCTTTACTCCACAAAGCTGGGATTCTTATCTCTTCTGCATTAAAATCAAGAGTTACAAAATAATATCCTGGGTCTGGTAAGAAACATGACCTTGAATTTAATTCTTGAATAAATCCTTCTACTACTCCCTCTTCAACTCCAGGTATTAACCATGGTTCTTCAGATACTACATACCCAAATATTCTATATGACCATCTTTTACCCGTTTGTTTTACTTCTGAATAATCAAATCCATTCTTATTACAAAGTTCTTTTATTTTATCCTGGTCTATATATCTTAAATCTGTTTCTCCTTCTTCAAGTGTTCCTGATTTATCAATAACATCTATTACTTCTGGATAATATTTCTTACATATATCTTCTGGTATTACATAATGATTAGTTACATGAGGCTTTGGTATATTTTGAATATTAAGTGGACTTATAAATGTATTCTTTTTATCACCACCTGCAGCAAGTCTTCCAGAAGGAACCTCAGTTGTCTTATATCCGAATCTTAATCTATTCTTATGAAATTTATTATTTTCTGCTGCTTCTATTATATTATCTACATAACTTGATTTCTGTTTTAAATATGTACCATAATTAGTAAGGTCCTCTAAAAATTGTCTATTAGGGTCATTATCTGGAAGCTGCTTTAAACATTGCTGTATTGCATCTTTTGATGTACTCATACTTCCTCTTTTTGTATATACTCCTGTACTTATATTTAATGACTTTAATACTTCATTTGTTTCTTTAGAACTTCCTAAATTAAACTGTCTTCCTGCTGTTGCCCAACATCTATTCTGAACATCTGCTATCTTTCTTGCATAAATATTAGAATACTTTTTAAGTTTATCTACATCTATTAAAGTAAGTTCATTCTCAAATCTTGTCAAAGGCATTAAGCTCATTGTATCAAGAATACCAGAAGCTCTTGCTTCATCAAAAAATGGTTTTACTTTAAATCCAAGTAAATAAGTTCCCAAAGCATCTATTGCAGCATATTCATAGGCTTCATCTGGTGTTAAATAGAAGAAGTTCATATCTTTTATTACCATATTACCTTCTTTATCTTTCTTCATTGTTACTGCATTTGGATTCTCTGCTTTAGATACTGTTTGTTCAAATGAAGCTCCTCTCCAACCTAAGTACCATTCTTCTGAAGCTTTCAAAGAAGGGAACTTAATATTTGTATCTGCTAAATATACTACTGCTTGAACATCCCAAGTATGTACCTTACTCATATCATATTTAATAAAAGGTCTTTTTGCAAGTTTTAACTTATCCTTTTCTTTTTCTTCCTCTGATTTATCTGATTCTATTATCTCTTTAAATAAAGTAGTAAATCCATGATATTCCATTACTCTTGTATCATATCGCATATTAAACATCATTACTGTATCAGTATTACACATTTTCTCATATATTAAATCTAATGCTTCTTCACCAAGTCCAAAATTAAAATGCCATACTGGTACATAATAAGCTGTTTTACCATCCATACAAAAAGAATAACCTACTATATCTATTTCCTCTGCATTTAATCCAGTAGTCTCAGTATCAAATGCAAGAACCTTAGTATTAAAAGCTAGTACTTCTTTTAATTCATCTATTGACCTTATACATTTTAAAGTATAAGCACTTGGAAAATTTGGGTCTACTGGGGCTTTCGGTACCCATCTTTTATATTCCTGTGTTACATGTCCCATATCTACACCTCCATATATTATTATGCAAGTCTAATTATTCATCAATAAAAGAAGAAGCAATAAATTTCTTTAGTTGGGCCATATTAATATTGCCTTTCCTAAATTCTTTTAATGCTTCTATATATTTTATTTCTTGTGTAGAATCAAATTCTATTCCTATTGATTCTAAGACTCCTCTTTGTTTATCCTCTGGAAGTCTATTTAATATCATTAATGCTAATTTATTAGTATTTATTTCAGGCATATAATCTTTATAAATATCCCAGGCTCCATACATTCTACCTTCTGAAAAACACCAAAGTCTATAACCAAAATCATCTTTATATAATTTTGCAGCTGGAGTTCTTTCATTCTCATGAAATGGACAATACATTGAACTTTGTAAATTATAATCTATATTTAATTCATCAAATAATTTAGGCATACTTACAAATCTATTTATAATATATCTCTCTGTTCCAATATCTATTTTTTCTATCATATTTTATAACCTTTCTGCTTGTTTTAATAATGTTCTACAAATCTCATCTGCTCTATCTAAATAATCTGTATTTCCTGAAATTAATTGCTTTCTTGCTAATTGTTCCATTGCATCTTCAAAAGCTTCTTTTTCATTTTTTCTTATTCTTATATTAATAAGCCAATAATTATATGCTGGATTATACCATTCATTTAATATAGAAACATGAATATTTTTTCCTAATAATATATCATCTGCTTTATAATCCTTTGAATCTATATACATATAATATTCATAAAATAAATGTTTGAAAAATGGAACCTTTATATATTTCATACAATTCATTTTTCTATTATCCAATTACTTTCTCTCCTTTATATCATAAATTGTTTTCTTTAATTCTACTAAATATTCTTCACCATCTTTATTTTTTCTTACTGCTAAAATTGGTTTTATCATTGCAAGAGCTACTTGTTCTTTTAAATGCTTTGCATCTTCAATAGAAGTTATTGAAAAAGTTTCAGGTGTTGCTGACCATGCCCATGGTTCATCATCTTTATTATAATAAACTTCTCTCATCTCATACCATATCTCATGATACTTATGTTTACCTATTTTATCTTTATATTCTAATTGTAATATACGGTAATTCCAATAACCTTCACCTAAGCTTTCAGCTAATTCTTCTATTTCTGATGGTACTTCTTTTCCTTTTGATTCTTCCATTAAATGATTTAAATATCTTTTTGCTTTTAAATGCTTTAATAAATTAGACATAATTTTATCTCCTCCATATTCTATTATATATCAAAATCCAAATTTTGTAAATTAATAGCTTCTTCTTGAAGTGTTGATATATTATCAAAGGTACTCTGGTCCATCTTAAATAAGCTTGACATATCTGTTGAATTAAATTCCATATTAGTTGATAAATTATCATCATTATTTCCAAATAAATAATATACAGGGTCTGCAAACACTTCCATAGGGTCTTCCCAAGCCTGTCCATCCCTATTCTTAAGAATCTGTACTTTTACTGTATTTATTTGTTTTAAACTTTCGGAACAAAATACAGATAATACCAAACTTGCTGCTCTTTCTAGTTCATTTGCATCAGCCAAGGCAGTAAGTCTATATTTTCCTTCATGTCTTACAGCATCTTTCCAACCTTCTCTTGAAGCCTGTGATAATATAAGACCTGTTACTTGATGACCTGATTTAATCCAATTTAATGCACATTGTCTAAAGAAAGATACATAAGTATTTACTATATTTGTTTCATTTCCTATTCCTTTCATAGAAGTATCGAACTTTAATAATTGTGCATGGTCTATTACAAATAAATCTATTCCGTGTCCTGTTTCTTGAATTGCTAATTTTTCTATCTCTCTAAATTTAGATTCAAAAGAATAAAAACTATATGATTCAAGTTCTGTCTCGTCTACTATATATACTTTACCTTTCATTTTATTAAAATCAGGTATAAGAGTATCTTTAAAGAAATTATATTCTTTTTCATCTAGCTTTCTTTGTTTAAAATGTAAATGTTCTATATGTATTGGATACTTATTATTTGTACTATGTCTTGATAATAAATCATAGTATATATTTTCTTTTGTTACCTCTAATGATAAATAAAGAACATTCTTTCCTTCTTCTATTGCATTATATGCTATATTTACTGCCCAGGTTGTTTTAAATGACCCTGTGAATCCGAAGCATTACTGCTAATGTTCCTGGTTGTAAACCTCCTGTATCTTCATCTATTCTTTTAATTCCTGTTCTTATTCCATGTTGTCCTACTTTTTTATTGTATATATCTAATATATTCTTAGATATATCTTCATGTTCTATTGATACTATATCTGACTTTGTTATATTTGTAAGTTTATTTGAAATATCTTCTGTTATTCCATTTGTTCTTACTTGCTGAGCTAATACCATTAATTCTTTTGCTGTATAATTATTCTTCTTATCTGCAATATAAAGTCTTATATAATCATCTAATTCCTGGTCTATACTAAGAAATGTAACTTTATCAAAATATAAAGAAGGAAATTCTTTCTTTAAAGTTTCAATAGATAATTTATCTTCTACCTGTCCTGTCATATAAATAAACTTATTTAATATTTCTTTCTCTGTTATATCCAATTCTTTTAATTTTATTAAATCACTTAATTTATTAAGATTTTCTTTATTTAAAGATACAAGTATATTCTCTAATCTAAGTTCTGATTCCATCTTTATACTACTCATCTTATTTTCTCCTTTTAAATACTTATTTGTCTTATCTGTTCAAAAGCTTCATCTACTCCTGGATAAAGTTCTTTAAAATCTTTTGTTGTAAGATTTTCCATAAAAAGCCAAGTAGGTTTATTTTTCATTTTTCTTATCTCTACTAATTCTATTAATGCAAGTTTTTTATATTCAATTTGCCATTCGTCTTCTCTTCCTCTTACTATTAATAAATCAGAAAATATTAATTTATCTTTTGGAACTACAGTTGAACTTTGATACCATATATCAAGTAAATTAGATAAATCTATAAATTGATATTTTATAGTCCTATCAAAATTATTCATAATTCCATATATAGATACAGTTTTATATACTTGAGAAGTAGAACAAACTATAAAAGGCCTTTTAAAATCTAAAGAAAATGTTATTTTTCCAGATGATACAAGTTTAGATATTTTTTCTTCTTCTTTTTTTAAATTTAAAAGTAAAGGTTTTAATACTTGTATCTCTTTAGTTAATTGTAATTTATCATAATAACTTTTATTATATATTTTTCCCATTTTTATCCTCCCAAGTATGTGCTGTCTTATTTATAATATTTCCAAGAATTACATCTATTTTATTTCTATTTACTCCATTTTCTTTTATTATTAAATCATAACTATATTCCATTTCATCTAATATATAATCATATAACCTTACTAATTTTAATATATCTTTTTCAGCTATATTTGGATTAGTTATTATATAGTCTCTTTTACTCTTTATATCAATCATAATCTTAGAAAAATTTTGATAAGACTTTATATTCATACTATTCCTCCACGTTATTTAATACTTTAGATATATTTTTATATATTCTATCCCAAGATTTAAGTTCTGTCGTATCATAACCCATATTTTTTAATCTCTTTATATTATCTTTATTTAATTTTCTTTGTAACTCTATAAATTTTTTTGCTTCTGTTATAGTATTTTCTTCCATTTGTATTGCTCCTTTTATTATAAAAATTAAAAGCATATTATAATATACTTCCTATATTATAATATGCTTGTTATTCTAAACTCTACAAATATATCCTGCTACTTGTTTTCCATCTAAGAAAACATCAATCTTTATTGTATCGTTTGTTTTAATTAATTCCATTTTCTTACATACAAAGATTATATAGTCTGAAGCTTTATCTTCTGATTCAGCCACTACATTACAACTATCTATAAGTTCTACCCCATTTCTTTCACTATGTACTTTGTACATTTTAAATAAAGCTGGATTCATAATAGCAGAAACTGCTGGTTTAATCTCTACTATTTTATCTTTATTTGTCTCTATATGTAATGAGTATTGCTTTCCAAGAATTGAATCCGTATGTCCTGTATCATTTATTTTTAATCCTTTGTCTATTGATTCAATTCTAACTGATTTTTTACGACCTTTAATTTTTAGGTCTCCTATCATATTTTTCAAGGTATACTCATCATCTTCCCCTTTAGATAATATCATCTTTGGAATCTCTAAAAGGACATCTAGTAAATCTTTTTTATCCTCTTCTGTTAATGCTCCAGGAGTCAGTTTATCTGCTTTAGTATAAAAATTTTCTAGGATTTCTCTTGATTCTTGACTTAATCCTTCTACTCTTCTAAGTACAGATTTATATATTCCTGTTTCCATAATATCATTTGATGAATTTGGATTTACTATTGATATTGATTGAACCCATTTTTCATTAAATTCTCCTAATTGTTCTGTTACTTCTTCTTTTAAAAATTGTCTTGCTTCAACCTCATTATTTGCCATATAATATAATCTTAGAGCTTTCTTTATAATAGATTTTTTCTTTGAAGGAGAATATAATACTTTATAAATATTACATTTATTTACATGAATAATTGTATTTAATACATATTCTGCTAGTTCTTCATCTGTAAATGAATCTTTTTTAGGAACCTCTACAGGTTTTACTTCTTCCTTTATTTCTTCAGAACTTTTTATATCTCCTTCTTTAAAATCATTTACTTCTATTTTATTTATAGCTCTTACTGCTGAAAATTCTTTCTTTGCTCTTTGTTTATAAATATCAGAAGCAATATTCTTATCTTGAGCTTCTATTATATCTGTAAATTTAAATCTACCTTGACTATTCTTTACACAACCTGTTACTGTATAGGTATATAAAGTAGGTCTTTCTATTTTCTTTTGTTCTTTCTTTTTCTTCTTTTTCTTCTTTTCTCGTTTTGGTTTAGTCTCCTCTATCTGTTCTATTTTTTCTTTAGGTTCTATATAAGTATTATTTAAAGGAGACTCAATATTTATAGGAGTCTCCTCTTGGTTAGGAAGACCTCTTTTCTGAATTTTCAACCCAAGGTTCTATTATTACATCTGATGTTTTATATATTAAAGTTGGAAAATCCCTTTTTAAATAATCTAAAAAGTTTTGTCTTGCTTCTTCTGCTGAATTTGCAAATAAACTTGATTTATATTCAAATGTTTGAGGAGTTGGATTTCCATATAATCCTCTTACATTTAATATTCTTGCCCTATATTTATTTCTTAAGTTTGGTTTTGATATTTTTCTTATTGGTCCCTCATCATTAACTGACTTAATTACATAGTCATGTTCCTGAAGTGATGGTGTATTTGAAATATATTTAGGGTCTTGCTGAGCTTTACACTTTTCAATTAATTTAATTCTTGTATCTATTAATAATTTCATTAGTTCTTCATTTTCTTGAATCTTTAAAATTAATGGTTCTATCACTTTATATTTATCTACCTCATTATCTACTGGTGTTCTCATCTGTTGAACTATTGCTATTTTTTCTCCAATATCTGCAAAATAAGTTCTATCTGCTAAATTTGCATGCTTAAGTTCATGTAAATAATCTACAATTAACATATCATATACTTGTCTTCTACGGTCTAAATCCATCATATAATTTTCTTTTTGACAAATACTAAAAAACCATTCATATATTATTTCAAGTGGTAAGAAATCATTTTTAACTAATATTCCTTTATCTGTATAATACTTAGTTAAATCTTTTTCTACTGCTTCCTTTATATTTGATTTTTTAGGCTCTTCTTTAATCTTTGGTTTTGGTTCTGGTTTCTTCTTTGTTACTTGTTGTTTAATTGACCTTCCTTCTTCTATTTTCTTTGCCTCTGATGAAGCTCTTTTTCCCATTGCTCTATTATATTCTACTGTTCCTTTAATTTTAATAAGAGGTATATAATCTTTCTTTAAATAATTACAATTAGCTCTTCTTCTTGCACAATAATTACATATACCATCTCTAGTTAATTTTCCATAATCTTGTCCACAATCTTTACACACTGTTTTTATCATCAATAACATCTTCCTTTCTCTTTAATATAACATATTCTATAAGTGCTCCTATCATTACTATTAATATAGGAGATGACATAGAATCATCTTCAACAAATTCATTACATATTTTAATAATAAAATCTCTTACTTCTTCTAAATTATTATAATCAATTTTATATAAATACTCTCCGGAGCATAGCTTCTCCTTTTCGTAAAAGACCTATCTTATCTTTATTTAATCCTTCACAAAGTTTATTAAAAGCTTTTTGACATACCTCTAAATCTTTTTCTACAATATTTTTCTGTCCTATTTGTTTAATTACTTTGGTTAGATATTGATTTTCTAATTTAATTAATTTCTTACTATCTATTAGGTTGTCGTTCTTGTTCATAAAATTCCTCCTCTTCATCTGGAACTGAATACTCATATACTATAAATGCTATGTAATGAATTTCATTATTTACACATTCTGTTCTAAACTGTGTATCAATAATTCTAAAAGTTTCATCATTAAAAAATTGATTTATACATTCATCAAATAAAGTATTATTTAAATAATCAATTGTTTTCACTTGTCTTATCAATTTCATTCTCATCATGAATCTCCTTTCCAAATTCATCATATTCTTCTTTTGCTAATTCATCCAAATATTTATAAAAATTATCTACTTTAGGTTTATTGCTTTTTCTTATCTGTTCTGTTATAATAGATGTTCCTATTGTAAAGAAACAACAAAGCCATACAGAACTACAACATACCCAGGATACTATATTACTTACTATTTGATTTTCTCTAAATATAATTTTTAATACTATTAATAATATAAGCATACTTACCTGTGTTATACTCAGCATTATATGAATCTTAGTTCTAAATCTAAAAGTTGTATCGAATACAATATCACTTAGATAAAATTTCATAAATTCTTTCATTGTATCTTTTTTAACTGACATAATTACCTCCTTTCTTAAAAATAAAGAAAGGATAGACACCTACAACCCTGCGTTCCTTAATATAAGGTAGTTGTAAATATCTATCCTACTTATAATCCGGAAATTTATTTTTCCGGTCGCCTCTGTTCGTTAGCCAATAACGATTGGTTCATACTAAGATTTCTGGACAAATCTTATATTTGTGAGGCCTTAAGAATCATAGTTATGTATTTCTATGATTTCACTCCATGGACCAATTTCCAAGGACAATGCATAGAACTTCAGTCTATGCTCCCAGTATAAAAGCTACTTATACACGAGTACCATATCTTGACAGGTGATAGAAGAACAGAAAAAGTTTTACATAATAATATAGTCTTCTCGCAAAAGAAAATATCATAATACTTTAATATGGCTTTGCTACCTGAACTCCAAATGAGGATAGATTTTACTTTATTAAATCTTTATATTCATCAATTAAAGATTTAGCATCTGGAAATACTTTTAATATTAAGTTATATCTTTCCTCATCTTTTAATTTCTCTTCTAAATTCTTTAATTCAGATTCTATTTCTTTTATTCTTTTCTTTCTATTTTCTTCATCTACTAAATTATAACCTTCTACTTTAGTTACTATTTTAGTATTTACATTTGCTGGTTCTTTCTCTTCTCTTACTTGTAATACTATTGCAAGAGATAAACCATATCTTGTTTCTACTACTACATAATCACCAGCTCTTAAATTCATATTCTCTGGTTCATTATATGTATAGAAATCGCTTCCATAATCTAAACACCAATCTGAATTATATCTTCCCTTAAATTGTACATCAACCTGTTTCATATTCTAATTACCTCCTAAATATCTTCTCTAATTATATTATGCTCCTTTAATCTTTTATAATCATCATTTGTTACCGTTGCAAGTCCAAGCTTTAATGAATATAATCTATCTATTCTAATTCCAGTTATATTAGAAAGATTTTTCATTATTTTAGTTTGCTTCTTTGAAAGAGCTTCTTTATAATAATCATTAATTGCTTTGATTACTACATTTCTTATATTAAACCAATAATCATTCCATTTATATACATTACCAAACTCAGTCTCTTCTGGAAATATTTCTTTTACTGATACTTTTAAAACTTCTGCTATCTTAATTTTAGTTACTAAGGTTGGTTTACTTTTTCCCCTTTGTATATCTGATAAATTACTACTTGTTAATCTACCTTTTGATAGTGCAACTATTTCTCTATTAGAAATATTTCTTTCTAATCTTAATTTAGCAAGTGGATGACTTTCTTCATTTATGGTTGAATTAAGTCTTACTCTCTTTACTTTATTTAATCTATTCTTTTCAAATACTTTATCTAATTTATTTTTATAATCCTTATCTACTTTATTTGTATATTCATTTATTAATTTAGTAAGATATGTTTGTGATATTCCTGTATTTTTAAATGTTTCCATTTTAGGTTTATCTGATTTAAGCATATCTTTTAATATCTTTTTTGTATCCTTATTTAATGTCATCATTTTATTTAAAGTATAAGGATTTGTTATATGGTCTTCTATATTAATAAGAGGAATATCTTCTAATTCTTTTCCCCAATTCTTTTTACAATTAAGACCTTTTTTCAAAGAACATTCTTTACATACTATATGAATCTTATCTGGTTTAGTTCTATAATATCTTATTTTTCCAGGTTTTCCGCAATATTGACAATTAAGTTCTAAATCAGTATTTCTATGAATAAACCTATTTATATAAGTCATTTGCTGTCCTAAAGAATCAAATTCTTTTTTCATCCTATGTACTCCTTTCTTAAAACTATGAGTATTATATCACTGTTTTTGAAAAAAGTAAACCCTTTTTAAACAAATAATTAAATTTATTTAAAAAGGGTATTTATTAACCTTGTGTTTCATCTTCTACTAGTTCTTCATTAGTAGGTTCTGTTGTTGGTTCTGTTGTTGGTTCTTCCTCTCTATCTTCTAAATTAATAAATATTCCACCAAATTCACCATCATCAGAAATTACTTGTTCAAATTTAATTTCTTTATTTTTAGAATCCTCTAAAATATCTTTTAATAAAATCTTTTCAGTATCATCTAGTCTATTTATCAAAATTTTATTATTTGATTTTATTTCTGCATACATAATTTAATTCTCCTCTCTTAATTCAAATTTAGAGACATTTTTATATATTAGAAGATAAATTATATACCTTAATTATAAAAATGTCTCTATGGCCATCCTGGATTAAATTTCTGCTTCTTTAAAAGCAATTCCAGATACATTTCCATCAATATCATATAATTTTTCGGATATAACTTGTTTTCCATCTATATTTTCTATAAAATTTAATAACTCATCCCTTTCACTTTCATGAATCTGAGTATTAACTACTAATTTGTTATCTTTAATAAATGCTAACATAATATCCTCCTATTAATATTTATAAAGTAATTTTGCATAATCTAAACATACCCAACCTGATGGAGTTTTTGCCCATTTTCCAGATATTTGATATGTATCAAATACTGTTCCGTTTTTATAAGTTCTAACTACTCTATAATTTGTTCCAGGGCCACTTCTTACATTTAATACTGAATTAACTACTGTTTTATATCTTCCTAATACATATTTTGAAGTTGAGCTACTAGATGATGAGCTACTTGAACTTCCTCCACTTGTTTTAGATACATATTGAGCTGATACATAACCTTTATTAGTTTTATACCAACCACCCATATCTCCTATAATAGTTATTTTCGTATTATATGTATATCCTCCTACTATTGGATAAGCTATTGATGGTCCTTTTCTTATATTAAGACCAGATTTTGCTGTTACTCTTCCTGTCCAAGATTTATATTCTGTTGGTTTTGGTGTAGGTGTTGTTCCTCCTGATTTTGTATCTGATAAATATTGTGAACTTACCCATCTATTATTACCAATTCTTGACCAACCATTTGATTCTTCATATACTGTTACTTTTGTTCCTTTTGATAAACTATCTACTATTTTATAATTTGTTCCAGGTCCTGACCTTACATTAAGACCAGAATTTGCTGTTACATACATTGTTTTTTCTGTTGATGGTGTAAGTGTTGGTTCTGGAGTAGGACCTGGTTGTGGTGTTGGTTCAGAACCATCTTTATATTTATAACACCAAAATGCTTTTGCATTTGAATAATCTTTAAATTTTTGAACTGTTACATAAGCCGCATTTCCTTCGACTACTACTCCTGCTCCTCTACGAGATGATGTATTAAACTTTCCTGAATATAAATAAGGGTCATATACCATTAATGTTCCATTATCATTTCCCATTACAGTAATAAAATGTCCTTCTGTTGTCCATAATCCTTCTGAACATGATACAACAGCTATATAACCATCTGCTACTTTTGCTGCCATATCATAAGTAGAATATACTCTTTCCATTTCTATTCCAAAATAATTAGCAACCCAAGGAAAAGCTGAATAATAAGTACCATTATTTGTTGTTCTAAATCCATGCTGAATAAATAAATCTCCCATATCTGGTGGAATTATTGTTCCTTTAATTGTTGTTACTATCATTGCTGCCGATGTTGGTCCACATCCTGAAGTTCCTATTGTTTGATTTGGATTTCCTGTTATTGTATATGGATGATTTCTCCATCTTGAATCTATTTGTGAATAATATACAGGTGAACTTTGTTTTGCTCCTACTATAAATTTTTCTTCATCTTTCTTAGATGATGATATAAATTCAGGTCCTTCTTCAAAACCTTCTTTTTCAAGAGCATTTTCATCTACATCTGTTGCATTAAATATCTCTTTAGTTGGGATATTTTCAATTACTTTATTTTCATCAATTACTTCTGGTTCTATTACTTCTGTATTTGTTTCTTCTGGTTTATTCTTATTAAATAAACCTGTTCCAAAACATATTCCAATTAATATTGTTAGAACTAACAAAATTATAAGAATAATTTTCTTTTTCATATTACTGTTTACCTCCTTTTAAATTTGCTTTTAAACTTGTTTTTTCAAAATTCAATAATTCTTTTACTTCATCAAAAATACTTTGAATTAAGTTATCTAAAAATTTCTTTAATAGTTCCTTTGGTAATATTACTTTCCAAGCAGTTGGTATTAAATCATATACATAATTAAAAGCAATTTCAAATCTTTCTTTTCCTGTTGTAGAATAATATTGTTCTTCTGCTTTTAATATTGCTTCTAAAGCTGTTTCTCTAAGTCCATTCTTTTTAGCTTGATAAAAGATATATATTGCAAAAGCTATTACAACTATTGCTAATATTGTAATATATAACCAAGTCATATCTTATTACCTCCTTTCTATAAAGATAATAATGTTTCAAAAACTTTACGACTATCTTTTAATACTCTATCTATTTTATTAATATCAGCTAACTCTTTATTAATAAATTCTACACTTACAAAAGCTATTACTGTATCTTCATGGTTTCTAATTGCTATTCCAAATTTAGATTCTATTCCTTTCTCTTTCATATAATCATACATACTATTATCTATATTCTTTAAATCTTCTACATTAGAAATATAGCATTCTCCATTATCATTTAATTCTTTTACAAAATATGCAAGTACACTTCTAAACTGGTCTTTAAAATCTGACATAAATGTTTTTACACCAAATTTAACTTGTTCATTAGTTATACTCATTTTCAAAAATGCTTGCTTATTTATTCCTCTACCACCATTATGATATTGTACTAAATTTACTCTATCTGCACCAGTCTCTTTTAATATCTCAGCTAATACTGAATCTACTTCTTCTGTTATTTTTATAAGTTTAGAATTATCTTCTGCTGATGGTACATGACTTGTAACTCCATTTATTATTTGATTTATCATTTCACTCTGTTGTTTTTGATACTCTTCATTTTGTTTCTTTATTAACTCAAGCATTTCATCAAATCTATTTTCCATGTTATCTTCTTTTTTATTTGCTCGTTCTTCACGTTCATCGTCCTTGTCGTTATTTCTATGAAAGGTAAGTACAAATAACCAAATAATGATTATTGCAGATAAACCGGTAAGACCTAACTCTATGTAATTTTTTGCTACATCTGCAAATTCCATTATTTATTTCCTCCTTTTAAATCCAATATCATTTGTTGTACATATTGACATTTTTCATTTATTTCTTCCCTTGTATGTTTAAACTTAATCATTTCCACTACATTTAAAGTTGCATTAATAGTTAGTAATATAATTATTATAATAATAGAGATTATCCCCATCTTTCTATCTCTACTAAATTCTTTAAATTTCTTCATAAACTCTTTCATTTTTATTACCCCCTATTCTTTATTATTTTTAAGCTTTTTCACCTGATATATTTATCATTTGTTCTGTCATCCTTTGTATATCTTCTTGTGGAAAAGCACCACAATTTGGAATATTATTAATAAGATTTGCATAATTACTAAGTGGAACTTTATATGTATTTTGTCCGGGTAGAATCTATTTTTTCTTTTATAAGATTCTTTGTTTCTTCTAAATATCCTAATTTTTCAGGTATATCCATATTATACCTCCTCACCATTTATATCAAATACTAAATTTATTGTATCTTCTAAATCTGAATATGGTACTATATTTTTATCTATAACTTCTTGTATTTGTTCTGGATATTCTCTAAATGTAGTTTCATCTGTAACTTCTCCACCATTATTATTTATTGCTGTCTTTATGTCTGATTTAGAATTTAATAAATCATCTAATTGCTCTTGAATTGTTACTGGTTCTAACATACCATATTCTCCTTTCTATTATTCTTGAGGAGGTTCATCTCCTAAAATACTATAAGCTGTATTCATTGCTGCATTATATTCTTCTTCTGTCATTTCTCCTGTTTTAATTGCAGCTATTCTATCTTTATAACTTCTAAAAGTATCATTATCTGTAATTGTTTGACCCTTTGCAATTATTGCTTGCTTAATTAAATTTTTAGTATCTTCAAGATAATTTAAATTATCTTGTAAGTCCTGTACTGTATATTGATTATTTGCCATAATAATTACCCCCTATCCTTCTGGTTCATTATTTATATCAATAGCTGTTTGTGTTACAGAATCTATTCCTATATTTAAATTATCAATTTCATCTGCTTGTTCTGTAATTGTATTTTGTTGTTCTGTTATTCTTTGTTCTAAATCTGCTATTGTTGTTCCTAATAATAAACCTTTTATATCTTTATATCTATTTTCTGCTTCTTGTTCTGTTGCTAAATCTTCCTCATATATTTCACCATTTCTAAAATACCAAATAAGATTTGTCTTATCTTCTGGATTTATATAAATGGTTTGTAATAAACTTACATTTACAGGTTTTCCATCTAACCTTTCTATAAATAAATATGGTTCTGCCATTTTATAAATCCTCCTATCCTTGTAATAATTTTTGTTTTACCTTCTGAACCTCTGTATCAGCCTCTTCATAAGTATCAAATATTTCATCCTCTATTATCATTCCATTTTCTTGTACATAACCTACTGCAAATTTATCTTCTTGAATTCTACTATCTACTACTCTTACATCTTGAAGTAAATATAAATTTTGTAATCTTCCGGAATTTGTTTCTATAAATAATTTCATATCATACCCTCCTATAAATTTTGTTGTTCCTATTATAATATATAAAATCTCTTCATTTTTATAAGAGGATAGGGTCCTAAAATAGGACCCCTTAATAATAATCTTAAATATTATTGGATAATACCATCTATTACTTTTATTACATTTGAATAAGAAAAATAATCATCTTTTCTTCCTCTTACCTGTATATATTGATTTATTCCTTCTAATTTTGGAACATAAAATTGATTCTCTTCTGTTTTTCTCCAGTCAAAAGATTCTGTTTTATACTGTAAATAATCTGGCTTTATTGTTGTATTTATTAATACTTGAATAACTTCTGGTCTATTTATTCCTGTTATATCTATAAATAGTTTACTATCTTTTAAAGGTTTTAGAACTAATCTATCTTCTATTTCGGTATTACTTAAATAATTTGAATCATCAGTAAATTCAATAACTCCTTTTATATTAGAAGTCAAAACATCCTCATTTGTTATTTTATAAGAGTATTCTATCATTGCTTGATTATAACTCTTAAAATCTAAATCTAATGCTTTCTGTTCTACTCTTTCATTATCTATATAAATAGAAAATAAGGTTTGTTTCTTTAATAGTTGAATTATTGAATTTTCATCAGAATCTATCTTCATAAGTCTGAGTCTTATATTAATAGAATATTCTAATTCATCTTTCTCTATCTTTGTTCTTAATTCTAATTTATAAGATTTAGCTAATCTACCATTACAATTAATAGTTTCAGTCTGATAATCTTTCATACTAATACTCCTTTATAATATTATACTTCTTTAGCACCTTTGAATTTAGGATTTTCTATAAGTTTATTATAAAATGCAGCTAAAGTAAATTCTTCTGGTAAATTATCTATTTCTATAAAAGAACTACCTACAGAATAATCTTTATTTAATTCATCAAGTCTTGTATTTCTTAATGAATCTAATTTATCTAATAAAGCTATCTCTAATTCATGATTTCCTAATTTTATTGCTGATTCATACTGGTCTACTAGTTTTGTAAGTTTTTCTTTTATTTCTATTTGAGCTTTTGCTTTATCTCTATATTCTTTAGATGTATAACTCTCTATTTCAGCTATTGTTTCTCCAGAATTAAGATTAATAGATAAATTCTTTATTCTATGATATTTAGTATCATTTTCTCCTATTTCTATTATTTTCTTATTTAAAGCCATATTAATTTCCCCCTTTAAAAGTTTTCATTAATGCTTGAATAATAATCATTATTATTTTTCTTATTATATTAAATGATGGTTTCTTAATATCATTTTCTTTTTGATATTTTGTAAGTGTTACTCCCCAAGCTTCTTGTATTTTATATTCATAAGGAAGAGTAGCAAGACCCTTATCTCCCCAATGTTCTCCCCATGAATTTTGTACAATAAATCCATATTCATCCCAACCAATTATTAACATTTCATGTCCATAATTAGGATATTCTTTTGGAATTTGAATTATATTATCCTTATCTAATTCTAATTTTTCTGTTGCTATTGCTATAGGAACTGCTATTTCCTTTGTATAAAGCCAAGACTTAATTTCATTAATTGAATATAATCTTGCATAAGCAGAAATTTTATTATCTTCTGCTTCTACTTCTAATAGGTCTTTATTATTATCTACTTTATGTTTTATCTCCTGCATTTCTTCATTAAAAGGAAAATCTTCCTCTTTTACATCTCCTACTTTTTGAAGAGTTTTTAAAGCTTCTCTTGGATACATTCCTTCACCTTGATAATATCCCTCTGGTCTATATCCATAAATGAATCCTACTGAAAAATCTTTTTTCCATTTATTTTCTAACATAGAAGATAAACTATGTGCAACACAAGAATTTACTGTTCCTTGGTCCTTAATTCTTTTAGGTTCAAGCATAAATGTTGCTGGTAACTGTACATTCTCTACTGAGTTTGAAACCCTAAAATCTCTTAAATCAGTGGGACTAAATAAAACTCCATTACACTTTCTTTCTTCCATAATTAACCTCCTTAATAAGACCAACCTACATCTGTAAGTTCTTGCCATCTATTTTGGTATCTATCATTTGTTATATTAGACTGATAAAAAATTGAAGCTGAATCATACGGAGAAAGTCTCTTTTCAAAAGATGTAAAAGTAGATGGTACATTTAAGCAAGAGTTTATTATATTTTGTATACTAGCATCTGATAAATTATTGCACTTTGCAAACATCTGCCTCATACTATTTACTTTAGAAAAATCATACTCTGGTACATCTACTAAATTAGTGCAATTATAAAACATATTAGTTGACCAAAAACTGTTTGAAAAATTCAAAAGCGGTGCTTTTAATAGATTAGTACAGTTATAAAACATGCCCTCAGGTGAAACTAATATATTTTTATTTATAAAGTAATCTAGTACATCTACTAAGTTAGTACAGTTATAAAACATGTTAGTGGTAGATATTGTGTTAAAATATGAATTATTCATATTTGCAAGATTAATATCAAACACTGGTATATTAGTTAATCTATAACAATCTTTAAACATATTAGATATACTAAGTAACCCACTATCTGTAGCTAAAATAGTTATTCCAGAAGCGTCTACCAAATTTACACAACGTGCAAATGTACTATGTAAATAATATGGACCTTCTATAGTTAAATTTTCTACATTTACTAAATTAGTACAATTATAAAACATGAAATTTGCTGTATATAAATTAAAATATTTATTTGAAATATCTATTAAATTAGTGCAATTATAAAACATATTATCTGCATTACCTAACCAACTAGAAAATTGGATTGACGATATGTTTTTTAATCTTACACAATCTCCAAACATACCAGCTGCAAAATGAACATTGGAGAAATCACATTTAGGTATATCAATTAATTTATAACAATCATAAAACATATAGTTTGTGTCACTAACATTTGTAGTATTAAAATTAAGTGATGCAAACTCATTTTCATTTAAACTACAACCATAGAACATATAATCAGTTTTATACATATTATTATCTAATAAATTTATAAAAGACTTATAATTATCTAGTCTAGCACCTTTATAAAATAAGTAACTAGCATCTCTAATTTTTGGGCCCATACTAATGTTTTCTATAGCTGGTCCCATTTGATTAGGATAAAAATTATTAGTTGTATTAGTTACATTTCTGATTGCATTTCCTATATTTTGTAAAGACTGTTCTTCTACAATTACATTACTCATTCTTTAACCTCCTTATTAATAAGTTAAATTATTTGCATCTCTTAATAATAGATTAGATGTTTCTACTGTAACTCCTGTAATTAATCCTGTACTTGGGTCTACAGTATATGTTTGTTTATAATAATCTCCATTATTAATAAATTCTAAAGTTATTTGTGTAATCTCATCTAATGTATACTTTATAAAATAATTAACCATTATTTTTCTATTTTCAGATTCTGTAATAGTTAGTATTTTATTTTGTAATAAATCATTAATAAAATATTCACTACCACCTAAAGCATTTTCTATTTCTTGAGCAGTAGAACTTGATGTTAAACCTAGCACATCTGGACCTAAATCCAATGTTCCTAAATCACTAGAAGAATTACTAACAATTATAAAAGAATTATTTTGATATATTACAGAATAAACTTGTTTTGCTAGAACCCAATTACTCTCTACATTAACAGCAACTCCACCCTGATTTATTTTCTTAATATTAATAGCTCCTAAATTATTAATATTAAGAGTTGCATTTGCAAGTCCCGTAGCATTTGATATTACAGTTAATACTACATTAGCTAAATCTGAATATGCTGTTACTCCTGTTATTGATAATGTATGTATATCTCCTGCAGAAGTATTTGGTTCTTCAAATACTTTATCAAAAATTCTTTTATTTCCTTTATAAATTACCATCATTTACCTCCTATTCTATGATTTTAGCAAGTTTAAATGTCTCTGTTTTTAATAACTCTTTTTCTATATTTAGTACACTAAAATCTTCTATATAAGGTATTTCTTCTTTAATTGTTGCAGATACTAAATTTGTAGTATCTCCTAATTCATTTATTTTTTCTGCTAAATCATTAATTTGTTTTTGCAAAGAATCTAATTGTTCTTTATCTTTCTTTGTTAACTTTTCTTTTTCTGATAATGGATTAAATTCTTTTAATAATTTTTGCTGTTCTAATAATAATTTATTTTTCTCTTTAAATTTTTTATAATTATCTTCTGACTTAAAACAATCAAGAACTACTTCTATTTTTTCTTGTGAAACATTTAATATTCCAATATTAAAATAGTTATATTCTAATCCATTATCTAATACTATTTTCTTATTTAATGACATCTTAAACCTCCTATTCATATAATGTTGTATATACATCTATTATATGTACTGCTCCATTTCTATCTTTTACTTTAGCATATCTTCCTTTTTTAACAGCACCAGAAGAATCTTTATAATATCCTTTTGTTACTTCATGAACTGTACCACCTGAATCTTTATATTTTATAGAACCATCTTTTCTCATTGTAATTGAACCTAAATATACTTTTCCGAAGCCAAGCTCCACTTTTTATTTGTGTATTTACCCAACAATATAATGTTCCTCCAACTTTTACATTATAACTTCTACAAAGAGTAAATAGTGATATATGTTTATTCTTTGTATAATTTTGAGTTTCAGTTATACTAGAAGCATTATTAACATTATTAGTATTACTAATATCAATATTATATTGTTTAATACCATTTACACTATCTGGAGTTCCTGCTGTTGCTCCTGTCCAAGTCCACCATACTTCTAAATCCGGTTTATCTAAAATATTTCTTCCAGAAGCTTCATCAGAAGTATTATTAGTTGAGAATATTTTTCCATTACTTGCATTAGTTGCAGGTGTTGATGGATTATAAGTAGGAACTGAAAAATTATCAATTTTTCCTTCATAATCACCTTCAGGACACCAATTTTCTGCTGCTATATGACAACCACCAGTACATCTAAAATATACTGGAATTGAATTTCCTTTACATGATACCGTAAAATCACTAATAGATACACCATATCCTCTTCCTGTCCATTTACTATCACTCGCTGGTTTATCTACTACTTTTTTCCAAGTACCATTAGCACCAAATTTTACTTCTATTTTAAATAAATAGCCATAAGCACTTGAGCCATAATTTCCTGTAAAAGAATCAAAGTTAGCACTAGTACTTCCAGAGGTATATTTACATAATCTTTCAAGACCACCAGATACTGATATTCTAATATTAGAATCTGATTGACTATTTCTAGTAGCTGTAAAACTTAAATAAGCAAGTATATTTGGTTTTCTTGTAGCTGAATCATGTACTTGACTTACAATATTATAATTAGCTTCAGAACCTCTTTTATTACCATGTACTTGAACACTAAATGAATGACTTTCAGATTCTGCCATGTATTATACCTCCTTACCAGTTAAATGATATTGTCTTATTCTCTTGATTATTTATATTTTGATTTGCAACAATATTATTAATATTATTATCACTACTATATGGGATTCTCTTACTTGCTACTTGTAAATATCCAGTTCTAAAATTTGTATATCCATCATAAATATTAATTGCATTTTTAACAGCATTATTTGAATCTCTTGAATCTATCCAAACATAATCATTTCCTCCACCCATTACAAGTTTTCTAGTTTGATTATATCCAGCATAAATAGTATTAATATATAAATATCTCCAAATCTTATCTGTTGCTCCTAAATCAAATCCATTAAAAGTTGTAGGTTTTAATTGATTTGTATTTAATACTCCAGTTTTAGTATCTTCTCCTGTTCTATTTACTTTATTTTGATTTAATAAATATCCTTGATAAGCACTTAAAACTTGTTTTGCATTAAATGAACTTTGATTTAAATCATTTATAGTTGTTGGTTTATTATTTAAATTATCATAATTTAAATAATAATCACCATCTTTATATACAGTTACATTATTTACAGTACATTTTAAACTATCTGCCTTTGCTGCTGGTAAATCTCCACTTAATACTTTATCAATTAAATCTCTTGCTTTATCTGCTTTTGCTCTTGCTATATAATCTGCATAAGTTGTCATTTCTTGGTCAACTTCTATCCATCTACGGTCAATTATAATTGATTCAATATCATCATTTATATTTGTTGTTCCTGATTTAATTATCATTATTGCCATTGGAATATATATTGTTTTTCCAAATGGAGCTGGATATTCTACAAGGTCAGTTCCTGCTATTGCCTCTTGGAATGTATCATATACTTTATCTCCATATTGAAGAATTAAAGTTCCCTCATAAATATCCCAAAGAATCCTTTGTATAGTAAATTTTCCAGTAGCTACATCTTTTATTTGACCTACATTAAATGTAATTGCATTTAAATCATCTTGTATACTTGCTAATGCATAATCTAATGGATTTTGTGTAACTGAACTATCAATTAATAATATATAAGATGGTATTGTTCTTATTGCTTGTACTTGTTGTTCTGTTACTGACTGAGCAATAGCTGTCCCTTTTAGATAAGTATTTAAATAATTATTTACTTCTACCATATTATTTCTAAGTATTGCTCTTCTTACAGTAGATAGCACTGAATCTCCTAAAAGTTCATATAATTTATTTGCTTCTTGATAAATTAAATCTATATAATCTGTATATCCTACAACAATTTGTTGAAGGTCTTCTAGTTCTCCTCCTACTACTATTGCTGTATGAAGTTCATCTGCTATCGTATTACTTCTTTCTTCTATCATATAATATAAATTCTGAATTGCTGCAATATATTGTTCTGCTTCTATCTTTAATTTTTTATTCATATTATATACCATATACTTATCTGTAATAACTGTATCTCTTCTTTGTTCTATATAATCTACTTCATTTGCTGTATTTACATATCTTATTGGAACAGATTCTGAAGCTAAATTATAAATGTTTCTTATATCTGGAGATACTTTATCTGTAAAATCAATACCACTTCTTTTAATTGTTCCAGATGTAGTAGATAAATTTAATCCTCCTGGAGATTTTATATAGCAACCTGTAACATCATAAAATTCATCTGCAGCATTATACATTGGAGTTCCAGCTCTTTGTGCCATTATATACATTTGATTCCAAGTAAAATCTTGATTTATTACAAATCTTGCAAGTAATACTTCATCTGCTTTTCCAAACATATAATCTGATATTCTATATGTTAAATCTTCCTTTATATAAAGAAAGTGTGGTTTACCATCTGCAAAATTTAATAAATCAACTGGAAACATATCTGTAGGAACTACTTTATTTGTATCTCTAAAATAAAATGTAAAATTATCAAAGTAAGTATCTGAATCTACTTGTCCAGATAATTCAACATTTTCTAATGGTCTTACTAATTTTCCTGCTATTGTTTCATTTCCATTATAAAGTACACCATTACTAAGAATAGTTCCAACCATTCCATCTAAAAATTCAGAACTATCTTGATTTTGATTCCAAAGGTTTACCATTTCTTGAAAAGTATTTGTTGAATTTAATCTTTTCCAATCTCTCATTATATTCTCCTTTCATTAGAAATCAATTAAAATATATACTTGCTCTTGTTGGTCATTTGCTCTTGTTATTGGACTACGATTATCAATAAGTTCAAGTGTTCCTCTATCTTCTTGTGATTTATTTAACCACTGTTCTCTTGTAATACCATATTTTATTTCATCTGCTGTTGCATTAACATCAATATATAATCCTAATTGTCTAAATGTTACTCCAACAGGTATTGCTTCTACAGTATCACGGTCAAAAGTTACTTGAACCATTACCGATGTATATCCTTCAGCTAAGGCAATATTTGAATCTTGTGTTACTGAATAATATAATCCTTTATAATAAACTCCTGTCCTTTTTTGAAGTGTTGTTGGATTTGGTATTACTTTTGCAAATTTATATGAATCTACTCTTTGAAGTCCTATTAATTCTGTTACCTCTTCTTGAGTTTCATCTGGTATTGGTGGATTTGCATCATCTGGCCAAGCTGTTTGTTTTCCAATACCAACAAATCTATATGCAAGACCTGTATCCATCCAATCCATCATTCTTCTTTGTCTTGATTTTAAAGTTACTACTCCAGGCATAATATATTCTCCTTTCTACATATCATTTATGAAATATAAAGTGTTTGTATCTTTTTCAGCTAAAGCTTCATATTGAGCTTGTGTCATATTCTTTATTTTTAAATCAGATACTGTGGCTTCAACTGCTTGTATTTCTGTTTCTAAATCAGTTTTTAATCCTCCTACTTGTGTATCTACATATTGTTTTTGAGCTGTAGATAGAGGTTTATCTGTATCTGCTGTATTATCTACATTTCCAAGTCCTACTTGTGCTGCTGTTACTTGATGAGGATTACTTGTATCATTTTCATGGCTTTGCAAGGCTCTTGATACTAAATCAATACCATCATTTACTTCATCAAATCTTAATAATAAGTCTGCTTGATTTCCAATATCACCTATTATATCTCCCCATTCTACAACTCCTGCTGTAGATACTGGCTTCCAAGTATGGCCATCTGTTGTAAATTCAAGTGATAAACCATCTGTTGTTCTTATTTCTAATACCTGGTCTGATGATATTTTCTTTCCAAGTAAATTTTCTGCTATATTTAACCTTGCTAAAATACCATTTGATGGATTATTTATTTGTAAATACATCGAACTTACTGTATCTGATAATTCATCAAAATCTTCTTGTAACTCTTGAAGTTCTGCATAATTATCAGCTACATTCTTTTGAAGAACTATAAAATCTGATTGATTTGCTTTTGCATTTAATGCTTCTTGTAAATCTGTCTGGTCAGATAAAGTTCCTCCTATCTTTCCCCATTCTCCTTGAAGAGTATGCCAAACTCTATCTTCTTCAGGAACATCGGTTCCATCTAAAGTATAATATGTATTTCCATTTTCTACTTTTATTTCTTTTATTTGATTAGATATAATTCTTACATTTAAAGCATTATGGTGAGCCAAAAATTGAGCATCTGTTGCTTCTAAATTTATATTCATTTTATCTACAAATTTTTCACCGGACATTCCAATATAAAGATATGTATAATGCATACCATAATCTTTACGTTCAGAACTTATATTCTCACCATTTATTTCATCTAATGAATCTGCTATTCCTAATAAATCTAATAAATCTGCCATTTTAGTAGGATTTCCTCCCTTCTTAATATCTCTATTATAATATATAATTTTCTTACGAACTTAAATATCTTATTCATATAGTACATGGTCTGCTTGTAATGCTTTCTTAGTTTGTTGAGAAACATATTGTCTAAATAAATTGTTTCTACCTAAAGAGTAACCTAATTTTAAATATTTGTCTAAATCTTCTTTTAAAATAAATTTATTTTCTAATTCAGTACATACCCAAATTCTTTTACCTGTATTAGATTTTGAAATTTTCTTTTTAGTTTCTTCAGATAAAATCCTATGAGTTCCATACATTGGATTATTTTTACCTTGTCTTGTTGGTAATAAGGCTTCTCTTTGAGCCCTTGTCCATGGTTTTCCTTTATGACTTTCAGACATCTTTTTCTTACTTTCTTCTGTATGATGTTTACCTAACCAAATTGAAGTCCTATTAATTTTATTAAAAGAATTGTTCCAACCAAGTCCACCTGCACCTATATTGTAATAATTACTACTTTCTATAGCTTTATAATAATCTATCCAATATATTTCTCTACTATTTAATTCTTCTTGGTTATTACATTCTTCTATTAATTCCACCTTAAAATTTTCTTTACCATACTTATTAACTGCTCTTTTTAAATATATTCCACTACCTAAATATTTTTCTTTAAGAAAAATACTATTAACTTTTTGTCCTATATATTTCTTACCATTTATTAAATTTGTAGTCTCATAAATATATCCATACATTTTAATCATTCCTATTCATACAAAACATCATCAGCATTAACTAAAGGTGATTTCTCTATGAAACCTCTATAGTTAGTAAGACCTGGAACATTAAATATAAATCCTTTTTGCCATGGTTTTTTATAATAAGTTAATACTTGACAACTTCCAATTGGAGCTCCATTTACTATTGCATGATTTAATTGGTCTTTTAATACAGATTCTATCTTTGTATCCATAAACCAAGGTCCATATTTTTCTATTACAGGGTCATATCCACTATTTATTATAGTTACCCATTCTGTTATCTTTACTTGCCAATCTGGATAAATATACATGTGATATATTCCCATAAATATATAATAGGTAAATATTAATCTTGTTCCTGCAAGTTTTGTATCAAAAATAGAATCTCTAAGTATTGTAGAAAGTTCCGGGATTCTAATTTTAATATCTCCTGGAAACATATTAGGTTCTACTGTATCTGCACCTCCTGAACCATACTCTATAATTTCTACTCCTCTTAAATCTGAACTAGAATAAAATGAAGTTATATCTTGTCCAAATACTCTTATTAAATTTGCAAGTCCAAAATTTGTACCTCTCCACCTTCTTATCAAACAGAATAACTTTATTGATTCTCTTTGTTGGTCTGGAGTAAGTGCTGTATTCCATCTATATCCTATTATTGTTGATAAATCCTGTACTTGGTCATCTGGGCAACGGTCTGGATTTACATCCCAAGGCATTGCTCCTGTTCTTGCATGAAGGTCACCAAATAATTCAGCAATTAACATTACTATAATTTCAAGGTCTCCTGTTACCATTACATTTGATAAGGTCATTTCCAAATAATTATAAACTCTTTGTCTATATTCAGGAAATATCCTATCATCCATGTGTATAAATCCTTCTTGTTTTGTTATATCTCTCAAAACTTATTCACACCTCCATATTCAAGTTTTAAGACCTATTTTATATTAAGATAGCAAATTATACTATCTTAATATAAAAATCAATTTATGGCTAATCTGGTCTTAATTTCTAGTATTATATTACTCTATTTTGATAATCAAATACTTGTACATTTATTTTATCTACTCTTGTAAGTTCTCCTCCTTGTGTTTCTAATACATAAGGAACTACATCAATAAATCCTTTTGGAAGAACTTCTATTTTATCATCTAATTGAGTTGGAAGTCCTACTTCACAATATCTTATAAAATCATATTCATTTAAAATATCAGAACCTATTACTGAAGCAAATATTGGTTCTCCTATTTTAATATTTTTTCTTGAATATTTTTCCACTATAAAATCTTTTACTTCATCTGCTATTGTATTAAATCTTAAATGATTTTTGTCCATATATATTTCTACATTTATTTCAGGTTGTACTATTTCAAGAGGATGATATGTTACTTTTAAAGAAGTAAGTCTTCTTTCATCAATCCATTCTCTTAAAGCCTGACCTCTCTCAGTAAGAACTTGTTCTTGCTTATAATAAACTGCTAATTTTTCACCATCTTGTATTAAATCTGCCCAGTTACTTGATATTCTTAATATCCAATTACTTCCTGATTTTTGAAGTCTATATGATAATACATCTGTATTTCCAACTGCAGAACTTCCTTGACCTAAATATTTTCCAAGATAAGAAGTACTTTCTATTCCTGTATCAACTCCTACTAATACATCATTATCCGAAGTATAAACTCCAGCTGCTCCTTCTAAAGTTATTGTTGGAGAACTTATTGAAGCTTTTGCAAATTCATCAAGACCTTCTGCTACTTTACTTAAATCTTCTATTGTTATATCTTCTCTTTCTTTTATTATTGTATTTCTATATTTAGTAAGTTCTTCATCTACTGGATTATACTGGTCTGCATCTGGTAAAACATATAAATATACTTTATAATAATCATCTGGTTGTATTAATCCTGAGGAAGGGTCATTATAGTCTAATGCAGATACTCCTGAAATTCCAAGTACCATTTCTCCTACTTCTTCAAAATCATTTATTGTAACTATTGTATTCATAGTTCTTGCTTGTCTTGGTACTGATGTTCTCATTTCATCTACTGTTTCTGGATTATATCCACCAATAGAAGCTCTATTTCCTTCTACTGTCATATATCCAGATACTTCTGATGATAATACTTCTATTTTGGATAATACATTTTTACCAATTCTTCCAGCTTCACCAGAACTTATTAAATATTGTATTTGTATTGATGAGTTTCTAGTTATTACATCTGGCCACCAAGAAGGTAATTGTATATATAAATATCTATCTTCTGAAATATGTACTGAAAATCCAAGCTCTCCTGATATAAATCTTACATCATCTACTTGTCTATATTTAATACCATTAATTGTTACTTGTATTGTATTTGTTCCTACAGCATAATCTGGTAAAATTATTCTTCCTAAGGTACTTATATCATTTATAGTATAATTCTTTGTTACTAATGAACCTTCATATACTTCAAAAAAACATTCATTATTATAAAAGTAAGCTGGCTCTAAGTTTTGGTATCTAATACTATTAGAACCATCTGTAAAACTAGAAAATATTGGAACTTCAGTTCCATTTGGTATTTCTCTATCTGCTGTAGCTTTTAAATGGATTCTACAATGTGCTGATTGATAATGTCTTGGTTCATATCCTATTAATGAACATAAAGCTATTGCATTTGCTCTTTCTGTACATGTTGATAAATATAGCTCACTTGCTACTTTATCAATTTGAAAGTTATTCATATCTGCTAAATAACTCATCATCTTTAAAAATACTGTACCAATATCAGAATCTGAGAAATCTGTCCACTTTCCTTCAGATAATTGTTCTGCTTGTAACTTTAAATATTCTAATATTGAATAAGCATCTCTTCTGTTATATGGTAGTATTGTAAGGTCTGATTGGTCTGGTTCTAATATAATATTCTCATAATCATGAATTAATTGTTCTATTTCTTCTCTCATTTCTACATTTCCAGTAGTTGTTGCATACTGTAATAAGAAATCTAAAACTGACCTTGAACTACTTAAATCTTGAGGTGTTACTAATGACATATTTTATTTCTCCTTTCTTATACTGATACATTTCCTCTTATAAATTCTATTATTGCAGTATCTCCTACATTTGTATTTATAAAAGAATATGATATATCTAATTTAACTGTAAGTGGTCTAAATGTTACATCTACTGATTCTATATTTATATTTCCAAAATGTTCTTCTATTGTACTTGCTACTTCATGCCTTATTAATGAAGCTGTTGCCTCATTTGCTGGTTCAAATAATAATTCATGTAAATTACTTCCAAAAGAAGGGTCTCCAATTAATGTACCTCTTCTTGTTTCTAATAATACTTTTAAATCATCATTAAATTTAGTATTAGAAGCAATTTTTCTCCAGCCTCCTAAGCTATTTAATAAAGCCTCAGCAGAAGGTCCTATTAATCCAAATAAATACATAATTCCCTCCTTATCTACACAATATTCCTCCAGTTTGGTACAATGATAATGTACTTGGTATTACAATATACATTCCAGCTTTTAATTCAAAAATACTTGACATATTATTTGCTGCTAAAATTACCCAAGCAAGATTACCATCTCCATAAGCATTATAAGCAATTACGTCAGGACGACAATCTTCACCAGGAGCCACTATATGTTGTATATCTTCTGAAGTTCTTACCGGAGTAATATCATTCTTTCTAAGATTTCTAATTACCCAAATATCACTGTCTTTTAAAAGTTCTTGTTCTTTTAAATCGTATCTGCTTCTCCAGGTGTCAAGATTTGGAACTAAAATCTTATCAACTAAATCTTCTGAATACCAACTTCTAATTATTTTATTTTCATCCATAATATTTCCTCCATTATTATATATAAATTATCTACTCTACATATTCTATATTGCCTTTTATTTTTATAGTATCTCCAACCATTTCTATATAAGAGCTTCCATTAGATAGTCTAATATAATTTTCATTTATTGGTTCTTCTAAATCCTTTAAAATATTTGCTCCTCTTCTTTCTAATGTATTTCCTATATGTCCCATTTCAAATACTTGTCCTGCTTGGTCTATTATTTTTATATTTTCTTGTCCATCATGGTCATCTACTATTATTGTTGCTCCTTTAAAAGACTTATAAATTACTTGCTGAGAAGTATCCTCATCTAAATCTTTTATACGGTCATCATCTTTAATTGTAATTGTTGCTCCTCCATAAATACGAGGATTGTCATTATAATATTTATCCTGTTTATAAAGAGATGGTAAACAACCAAAATATAATGGCTTTTTTAAATCTCCACATTCAAAAGATACTACTACTCTTGTTCCTTTTGCTGGAACTATAAACTGTCCCATATCATTTCCAGCTCCGGCCATTATTGCAGGTTTTGCCCAGGGTAGAGATGAATCAGGTAAATAATTTTTTTGAAATGAAGCTCCTCCATGTATCATAGGTATTCTTATTTGAACCCTACCAACTTTATGAATATCATTTGTATTAGTTACAATTCCTATATAAAAAGCATTAGGATTTATTTCAGGAGTAACATTTTTTATTTGTTTTCTTGCTGAATTATTTAAATCTGTTCCTTTTATATTAT
>Ga0256405_10001609_pt1 | contig 59961 bp, 47 predicted proteins | sample RumenRJG_02DNA_FD_189096 | JGI IMG/M metagenome (GOLD analysis project Ga0256405, IMG submission 189096) | Bovine rumen microbial communities from Lethbridge, Alberta, Canada - RJG_02 | ecosystem: Host-associated > Mammals > Digestive system > Stomach > Rumen | place: Canada: Alberta... | reverse complement strand
TGCCCGGTATGTGACCCCGCCGCCATCCCGCTCACTATCTGCTGCCCGGTATGTAACCCCACTGCCTTGATCCCCCTCACCATCCGCCGCCCGGTATGTGACCCCGCCGCCGTGATCCCCCTCACCTTTCGCCGCCGTATTCCTCCTTGCCGCGTGTTTTGTAAGTGATTGATTATACGACTATTGACTGAAACCTCATCCTCCGTTTTAGATAGGGAATTTTAGCGGATCAAATTGATTTTCAATCCATTGCAAAACACGCCCCAACCTCGGGCAACCATAAGTTAGAGATCTATTGAATACATTTAAGATATGGATAAGATAGCGTTCGTCAAACGTGTCGCCATCTGGGTGGCGGTGGTGGCTGCTTTGGCAATCGCCGTCATCGGCCTCTGCTTCGGCCGCGTCATCGAAGGCTCCCTCGCCGCCGAGATAGGGAAGTGGGTTCTTATGGGCCTCGTGGTCATCGGCATCCTGGAAGGCTTCGTCTACTTCCTCGGCCCCTTGATCTGGCACTTCACCTACGGCAAACGCAAATGACCAGGCGCCCTCCGGGATGCTTTTTGTCTAAATGACTTTTCGAGGAGTTGCGTTCGCAGCTCCTTTTTCGTTTCCTCCTATCTGGCGCATGTTTTCCCCGTTTTCGTGCGCTTTCCGCCGGAATCGGCTGCTTCCGCGCACGTTTTCCCCGTTTTTGTGCGCTTTTCGCCGGAATCGGCTGCTTCCGCGCACGTTTTCCTCATTTTCGTGCGCTTTTCCCCGTGATCGTCTGCTTATGCGCACGTTTTCCCCGTTTTTGTGCGCTTTTCGCCGGAATCGGTTGCTTCCGCGCACGTTTTTCCCGTTTTCGTGCGCTTTTCGCCGGAATCGGTTGCTTCCGCGCACGTTTTTCCCGTTTTCGTGCGCTTTTCGCCGGAATCGGCTGCTTCCGCGCATGTTTTCCTCATTTTCGTGCGCTTTTCCCCGTGATCGTCTGCTTCCGCGCACGTTTTCCCCGTTTTTGTGCGCTTTTCGCCAGAATCGTCTGCTTCCGCGCACGTTTTCCCCGTTTTCGTGCGCTTTTCCCGGTGATCGTCTGCTTATGCGCATGTTTTCCCCGTTTTCGTGCGCTTTCCGCCGGAATCGGCTGCTTCCGCGCACGTTTTCCTCATTTTCGTGCGCTTTTCCCCGTGATCGTCTGCTTATGCGCATGTTTTCCCCGTTTTCGTGCGCTTTTCGCCGGAATCGTCTGCTTCCGCGCATGTTTTCCCCATTTTCGTGCGCTTCACTGCCGCCTTTCCTCCTTTCCGCCAGCCCATTATATGTTTTTCGCCCTCCTTCTCGCTATTTCCCCATTTCCTTTCTCCATTTCCGCCCTTTCCACTAGCACTTCCTATTTCTCTAACCCTCTCCTCTCGCCCTTTTCGTCCTTCTGATTTCCTCTCTTCCGCCCCTACCTATCTTTAGCGCTTCCTCTCTCTTACTTCCCCTCCCGCCATCTCCTTCCGCACCTCTCTAACCCGGGCACAATTCACTATTTGGCGATATGCATCAAGCGCGAAATCGGCATCTGAAGGGCAAAAACGCGGCAGATGCGACATTAAAATGTCGCATGAAGAGCGTTTTCCTTCACCAAATGCCGAAAGTGCGCTTGGTCGGAATTGTATTGGGGGGGGCGCTTGGGCTAAGCTTGCAACTGAGCTGGTTTGGGTGGTCTGGTCTGGTCTGATCTGGTCTGGTGTGGTCTGGTCTGGTCTGGGCAAGGCTAGGGAGGTTGGGTTAGGCTAAGTTTAAGGCCAGGGGTAATGGTAAAATGAGGGTAAAGGTGAAGGTGAAAGAGATGGTGATGAGTGTGATGCTGAGAGAGAGGGTGATGGCGATGGCGGGTGAGAAGGATAGGGGTGGCTAGAGGAGGGTGAGGAGGTGGGAGATGAGGAAGCCGAGATAGTTGCCGGCGGCGTAGCCGATGACGCCAACGGCGAGGCCGCCGGCGAGGACGCGGCGGTTGTTCATTGCGGCAGCCATCATGGGGACGAAGGGCGGGGAGCAGATGTAGGCGACGGAGCTGATCGTCATGGTGTCGGCGTCGATCTTGAGGAGCCTGGCGAGGAGAACTTGGAGGAGGAGGGAGCCGAAGACGACGAAGGCGAGGTAGCCGAGGAGGTTGACGCTGCCGGAGATGCTGAGGTTGCGGAGGTCGGCCATGGAGGCGACGACGACGGAGAAGACATAGATGAAATACATTCCGATGTCGTAGCTGTGGCGGAGTTGTTTGATGGGACGCCAGAAGGAGGCGGCGATGCCGAGGGTGGTGAGGGAGAGGATGAGGACGGTCATGAAGGCGGCATCGCCGGCGAGGAGGCCGAGGCTGGCCGAGATGCCGATGATAAGGGCATCGACGGCCAGGAGGATGGCGGCGTCGCGGAGGCCCCGGCGGGTGAAGAGCCCCTGGAAGGGGCGCTCCGCCCGCCCGCCGGCAGCCTCTGGCTCGCCGCCGCCGGCCCCGGGGCGATCGGTTGCCCCGGACGCACTGGTGGAGTCGGGGTCACAGGTTGGCTTGGGGATTATGGTTGGCTCGTCAACGGTTGTCTGACCGGGGGCACTGGTGATGATGTCCTGGGGGAGGATGCGGCGGAAGAGTTTGAAGCCTATGGCGAGGAGGAAGGTCACGTAGAGGAAACTGACCGCCATGTCGAATGAGTTGAGAAGGACAAAAGTCTCCTCGGGGACATCCAGCATGACCTGGAGGGAGGCGAGATTGATGGTGCCGCCGGTGTAGACGCCGGTGAGCATGCCGCCAATCTTGGGACCGTCATCAAGGCCTTTGCCTAAGAGGAGGTAGCCGGCGATGACGGCGGCGGTGACGGCGAGCATGCCGGAGAGGAGCGCGAGCAGCTGGCTGCGTGTTCCGCTGCGGCGGAAAGTGCAGGAGAACAGCATGAGCGGGATGGCCAGGGGGACCATGGCGCTGGAGAGCGCCTGCTGGATCCGCGCCATCCCGGCAGGGTGGAAGAGGTTGCCGACGAGGATGCCGAGCAGATAGAGGATCAGGACGGGGCCGATTTTGCCGAGCGTCGGGAATTGCCGGCAGAGCCGGAGGACTCCCGCCGGGGCAAGGAGGAAGAACAGCGTTATGAGGATGGTTCCTGCTGACATGTTCTATTTCTCGGAAGGGTCCTTGGCGCGGGGGTGGGCCTTGTCGTAAACGGCTTTGAGACGCTCGATGGAGTTGTGGGTGTAGACCTGGGTGGCTGCAAGGGAGGAGTGGCCGAGGAGCTCCTTGATGGAGTTGAGGTCTGAGCCTTCGTTGAGCAGCTCGGTCGCCAGTGTGTGGCGCAGGACGTGGGGGGATTTGCGGCCGGTGATGTCGGGGACGGAGCCGAGCTCGGTCTTGACCGCCCGGTCTATGTAGACCGGGTAGAGCCGGCGGCCGGACGGAGTCCGCAGGAGCGGGTCTCCGGCCGCCGGCCTCCCGCCGAAGTACACTTCGGCGGCCTCCAGGTACAGCTCCGTCTCTCGCACAACCGCCGGCACGAGCGGTACGTCGCGCATCTTGTCTCCTTTTCCCTTGACTTTCAGGATATTGCGTTCAAAGTCAAGGCTTTGGATGTCGAGCGACGCAAGCTCGGCGCGCCGGAGGCCCGTGCCGTGGAGGAACGACACGACGAGTCTCCGGAGGCGGCGCTCGTAGAGCGTCCGGGCGAGCGGGGCGGGCGCCCCGGCCGGCTGGCCATACGGCACGCCGGCCGGCCCCGCGCCCCGCCCGCACACCTCTCGCAGCAGCTCGAGGCTGTCCTCCGACACGGCAAACTCCGTGTCGGCTAGGTAGCGCTCCATGGCTTCGTCGCGGTAGAATATCGGGAGGCGTTTCTCCGTCTTTGGACGGGTCACAAGCCGGACCGGATTGGACCGAAGGACCCCCTGGGTCATCAGGTATCTGCAGAATCCGCTGAGGACCGACAGGTGCAGGTTGACCGTACGGGTGCCGAGCTTGCGGTCCTCCATGATGTGGACCTCATAATTGCGGACTGATGTAGGGTTGAGCGAAGCGGCCAGCTCATCGGAAGAAGAAGGATCCTCAAGTGAATACGCTGCATACTCCGTCAATACATCCTTATAGATGTCCCGCGTCCGCGGGGAATACCTTCGGACTGTCTCGACATAGCGGATATAATTGTCTATCAGGGGATTCATTGGCAAAGACGATCTAGAGAGACCCTTCACCGACCGGCACCAACCCCATTTCGGCCGCTTTCTGACGCATCAATTTGTCGGCCGCTTCGAAATCGTTGTCGATGACGCCGTCGAGGATGGCTTCCTTGACGTATTCTTTCAGTACGCCTATCTCTTTGCCCGGCCCTATGCCGTATACCTCCATCACGTGTTCTCCGGTGATGGGGTTCTTGAAGTTGCGGATGGAGTCCTTGGCCTCGACCTCGACCATCTTCTGCTGGACGAGCTCGAAGTTGTGCTTGATGCGCGCCACCTTCGCGGGGTTCTTGGAGGTGATGTCGGCATTGCACAGGAGCATAAGGTCGTCGATGTCGTTGCCGGCGTCGAAGAGGAGGCGCCGCACCGCCGAGTCCGTGACCTCGTCGTCGACGAGGGCTATCGGACGCAGGTGCAGGCGCACGAGCTTCTGGACGTATTTCATCTTCTCGTTCAGGGGCATCATCAGGTCCTTGAAAATCTTCGGAACCATCTTGGCACCAATGACTTCGTGACCGTGGAAGGTCCAGCCGGACCCGGGCTCGAAGCGCTTGGACGCGGGCTTGCCGATGTCGTGCAGCAGCGCTGCCCAGCGGAGCCACAGGTCCGGCTGGGTGCGGACGCTCTCCACGAAGCCGTTGCCGTCGAGCTCGGGCGTGTAGTCGCGGAGCCGGCCCGCGGCAATGCCTTCGGCCTCGGCCGCGGCGACGTTGTCAAGCACCGCGAGCGTGTGCGAGAAGTTCTCCTTGTGGCCCCGGCCCTCGATCGTCTCGACGCCCTTGAGGGCCGAGAGCTGCGGGAGCACGTGCTCCAGCAGCCCGGTCTCGTCCATCAGCCGGAAGGCGATCGACGGCCGGGGCGTGACGAGCATCTTGTTGAGCTCTTCGGCAATGCGCTCCTTGGAAAGGATCGCGAGCCGGTCGCTCATGCGCCTCATGGCCCCGAGCGACTCGGGGACAATCTGGAACTCCTGCTCCGGCGTGGAAAGCTTGGCCGCGAAGCGGATGGCCCGCAGCATGCGGAGCGGATCGTCGGAGTAAGTGGTGTCGGGCTCGAGGGGAGTGCGGATGATGCCTGCGGCGAGGTCCCGGATGCCCCCGAAGGGGTCTACGAGCTCGCCGAAGCTGTCTTTCTGCAGGCTGAAGGCCATGGCGTTGATGGTGAAATCGCGCCGCAGCTGGTCGTCCTCGAGCGTCCCGTTCTCCACGATGGGCTTGCGCGACTCGCGGCGGTAGGACTCCTTGCGGGCGCCCACGAACTCCACCTCGTCGCCGCGGTAGCGCATCATCGCCGTACCGAAATTCTTGAAATACGAGACATTCTTGCCCGTTGCCTCGCCCACGGCTTCGGCGAAATCGATGCCGCTGCCCTCGACCACTATGTCGATGTCGTTACAAGGCCGTCCAAGGAAACAGTCACGTACGTAACCGCCAATCACGAAGGCTTTAACGCCTCGTTTGGCTGCTACTTCCGAAACTATCGCAAAGATCGGCTTGTCGAGGAATCCTGTGGTTATTGTCGGCATTGGGCGAGCATTTCTTCGTAGACCGGAGCCTTGTCGAGGAACGCGTATCCGTCCCCGGTCTTCCTGCAGATATAGGTCAGATGTCCGTTGGTCAGGAAAAGGAAAGGCACCTGCAGGACTGCGCTGTAGCGCAACGCCTGCTCCAGGACTTCCTTGCTGATCTCGATGTCCGGGCGCTTGCACTCGACGACCGCCATGGGAACGCCGCCGTGTCCGTAGACCACGATGTCTGCGCGCCACTTCTTGCCTGCACCGTACTCCAGGGCCACTTCGCTCATCATCTGATGGAGCGGAACGCCCGCCGCGGTGCGGAGCTGCTCGATGAACCACTGGCGCACCCGCTCCTCGGGCGTGAGGGACACGTCCTTGCGTCTGAGCGGGTCGTATATCGTCTCCATGGACACTTTCGGCAGATTGACATCAATTTTCCTGACAAGATTACAAAGTTAACATATTTTTGTTTATATTTGCACCCGCAAACCGCAAAGGAGAGGTGCTCGAGTGGCTGAAGAGGCGCGTCTGGAAAGCGCGTGACCTCCCAAAGGGGTTCGCGGGTTCGAATCCCGCCCTCTCCGCTGAAAGCCGAGGCTGTCATCAGCCTCGGCTTTTCGCGTCGACGGCGGGATCACCCTTTCTCCCCCTCGGTGCTCTGCACCGGTACCCGCCCCTCCTTCAGCATGTCCCAATCTGCACAGGAGGACCCCAGACATCTTTTCAGTCCTCCTACGCGCAGAGAAACCCCCTCCAAGCGTGTTCCGACCCGCGCAGGAGGAATGTCGGCGCCCTTGCACTCCTCCTGTTCAGACCCTATCTCTCAGTGGATCCTCCTCCAAACGTGCTCGACCCGTTCCGGGGGTGCAGGGAGCCCCCCTAAGACCTCAGGAGGATCCCAGACATCTTCTCTGTCCTCCTACGCGCAGGGAAACCCCCTCCAAGCGTGTTCCGACCCGCGCAGGAGGAATGTCGGCGCTCTTGCACTCCTCCTGTTCAGACCCTATCTCTCAGTGGATCCTCCTCCAAGCGTGTTCGACCCGTTCCGGGGGTGCAGGGAGCCCCCCTAAGACCTCAGGAGGACCGCGGACGACTCTGCAGTCCTCCTACGCACAGGGAAACCCCCTCCAAGCGTGTTCCGACTCTCACAGGAGGAATGTCGGCGCCCTTGCACTCCTCCTGTGCAGATCCTACTCTCTCTCTCAGTGGATCCTCCTCCAAGCGTGCTCGACCCGTTCCGGGGGCGCAGGGAGCCCCCCTAAGACCTCAGGAGGACCGCGGACGACTCTGCAGTCCTCCTACGCGCAGGGAAACCCCCTCCAAGCATGTTCTGACTCGCACAGGAGGACTGCCGACGCCCCTGCACTCCTCCTGTGCAGATGGAAACCACTCCCAAGCGTGTTCTGACCCGCACAGGAGGACCCCAGACATCTTTTCAGTCCTCCTACGCACCGTACTCCTCCTTCGCAAGCGCGGCGAGTGGAATCCCGCCGTTCCCGTCTCGGATTCCCGATAAATGAACAAAACGGGCAGTTTTGTTCAGGATAGACGCCAAAACTATTAAATCTGAACAAAAACGGCCGTTTTGTTCAGATTTACGCCCGAAATCGCTGAAAATGAACGAAATCGGCCTATTTGTTCATCGGTGGTCCGTGGGATGTGGACTAGATGGAGTCTGCTTCGGGACGGAGCCGTGAGGGGCTAGAGTGGATTTACGGAGTGGTGGAAGGAGGGGCTAGAGGGCGTATTATGAACGGGATAGCGAGGTGAGGGGATTAAGGGGGGAGTATGCTTAAGGGACGGTAAGGGGCCAAGAGGGACTCCCGTGACGGTGGGGGGACAGTGAGGACGGTGAGGGAGTTTGCTATCTGGATGGTGGGGGACGGTGGATGACCGCGACGGAGAAGATCGGGGTGGAATTTCGGCGTCGCGGCAGGGAAACAGGGGGAAACGCCGGAAAACGAACCGCGACGCCAAAACAGAGTTCTGTTTTTGGGCGTCGCGGTTAAAGTCGAAAGACTTGCGCTACCGGTTGATGACGTACGTGATGCGCAAAAGTCACTACCGGTCAATGATCCCGAGGGGTGATATCAGAGTGTAAGCTCTAGCGCTCGATGGCGTAGGTGAAGCGCAAAAGTCACTACCGGTCGATGATCCCGAGGGGTGATATCAGAGTGTAAGCTCTACCGCTCGATGATGTGGGTGATGCGCGAAGTCGCTACCGGTCGATGGCGTAGGTGATGGTAGCGACGCCGCGGACCTTCATGACGGCGGGGTTCTCTTCCGTGCTGGAGATGGAGAACTGGCCCTGGTCGGCGGTGATGAGCTTGCCGAGCTTGCTGCCGTAGTTGGCGACGAACTGGGTGGCGGTGGTCTTGGCGTTGGCGATGGCTTCCTCGATCATTTCCTGCTTGAGGTCCTGGAATCCGGTGTAGTCATAGTTGATGTAGTTGTAGCCGCCGAGTGCAATGCCCTTGGAGAGGAGCTCACCCTGCTTCATGACGATGCCCTTGACCAGGTCGACGTTGGACGAGGTGATGGTGATGGGTGTCGTGAGCTTGTAGTTGAAGGGGATGTACTCGTTGGACCAGCGGTTGGAGATGCGGTCGTCCACCTCGGGAGGGAGGATGGATATCTCGCTCTCGGACAGGCCGTTGCTCTTGAGGAAGGCCACGACGGTCTCGTTGGTCTTCTGGATCTCGTTGTAGAGTGCGGGCAGTGCGTCGCCGGTGACGTATGTGGAGAGTTTCCAAGTGATCTTGTTGGCCGGAACCTCACGCTCGGAAAGTCCCTTTACCGTGACCTGGCGGTCCTTGTCTATGAATCTGATGATGCCGCTCCTGAGGATGAAACCGAAGAGGATGAGGCTGAGGCCGACTATGACGGCCGCGATGATCTTGCTGTCTTTCATGATTTGCGATCTTTTCCGCGAAGTTAGTCAAAAAGGATACCATACTGGATGACTTTTTTAAATAATCTTCGTTTTGTGACATGATTTTTGTATATTTACAATCGTCAACCTGGACTAACCGCCCCGAAAGGGGTTTTTAACATATTTCATTATGGAGATCAAGATCAAATCCTTGAAATTCGACGCGGACCAGAAGCTGGTCGCTTTCGTCGAGAAGAAAGTTTCAAAGCTGGAGAGGTTTTACGAGGGTGTGGATACCGTGGATGTGATCCTTTCCCTGCTTCCTGAGCCGGAGAACAAGAACGCCAGGATCCAGATCCATGTGCCGGGCCAGGAGCTCATCATCGAGCGCAACGCCAGGACCTTCGAGGATGCCGTCACCGAGTGTGCTGATGCGATGAAGGAGAAACTGACGAGATTCAAGGAGAAACTCTACGAAGGATAGCAGACATACTTTTATTGTGAGGATGGTTGTCAAACCATCCTTTTTTTTTACCTTTGTGTACTATGGCAAAGAGTTCCGTACAGATCCCCGCGCTGTGTTCACAGCTCGCCGAAGACGCCCGCAGGGGCGTTTTCAAGCCGGTGTATCTGCTGATGGGCGACGAGCCTTATTATCCCGACCTGGTATGTGATGCCGTCATGGCGAACTGCGTGGAGGAGGGGTTCAAGGATTTCAACGAGTACATATTCTACGGGGCCGACACTACGGCCGACAATGTTGTCTCGGCGGCGAGGCAGTATCCGATGATGTCGGACCGCATCCTCGTCGTGGTGAAGGAGGCGCAGCTGATGAAGGATATCGAGACGCTGCAGTACTATTGCCAGCAGCCGCTGGACTCGACGGTGCTGGTGGTGCTGATGCACAAGGCCTCCGTCGACAAGCGCAAGGCCTTCTACAAGAGCGTGCAGAAGTGCGGCGGCGCCATAGTCGAGTCGCCGTCGCTGCGGGACTACGAGATCGCGGACTGGATAGTCCGCTATTTCCGCAGCCGCGGGCTGAACATTTCGCCGGAGGCGGCTTCCCTGATGGGGGAGAGTACCGGTACCGAACTCAGTACCATCGTGGTGGAGACCGACAAGCTCGTCAAGAATCTCCCGGAGGGGGTGGACACCGTGACGGTGGCCGACGTCGAGAAGAACGTCGGCATCAGCCGCCAGTTCAGCGTCTTCGAGCTGAACCGTGAACTGGCGGCCCGCAATGCCGCCAAGGCGGTGCGCATCGCGACGCACGTCGGCTCCGCCGCGCGTTTCGCGATGCCCATGGCCGTCAGCGTGATCTTCTCGCAGTTCTACAAGGTGCTCCGCTACGCCGCCCTGCTGCAGCGCAGCCCCCGGCCTTCTCCGGAGGAAAAGGCCGAGGCCCTGGCGGGCGTCAACCCTTACTTCTACCGCGACTACGACGTGGCGGTCCGCAACTATCCGCTGCCCAAGTGCATGCAGGTGATCTCCATCCTGAACGAGTACGACTACAAGGGCAAGGGCGGCGACGGCGGCGACATGGACCAGGGCACGCTCCTCGTTGAGATGGTCACGAGGATACTTAATGTTTGAAAAGTTTTTGAAAAACTTCAACTATTTGTTGTTTTTCAATATTTTTTTATTATTTTTGCATTGCTAAACAGAAAGAACGAACAATGGGATTGATTGAGTGCAAGGAAGTTTGCAAGAGTTTCGGTGAGAAGGTGGCCCTCGACCACGTCTCCATCGACATCCCCGAGGGCAGGATTTTCGGACTGCTGGGTCCCAACGGCGCAGGAAAGACCACCCTCATCCGTATCATCAACCGTATCACCATCCCCAATTCCGGCGAGGTCCTGTTCAAGGGCGTCCCCATCACGCAGCGTGACGTCGAGAAGATCGGATATATGCCGGAAGAGCGCGGACTGTATCGCAAGATGAAGGTGGGCGAACAGGCCATGTACCTCGCCCAGCTGAAAGGCATGAGCGCCCGCGACGCGCGCACCGGCCTCAAGGAGTGGTTTGTCCGCTTCGGCATCCAGGACTGGTGGGACAAGAAGGTGGAGGAGCTCTCCAAGGGTATGGCCCAGAAGCTCCAGTTCATCACCACGGTGGTCCACAAGCCCAGCCTGCTGATCCTCGACGAGCCTTTCTCCGGCTTCGATCCGGTCAACGCCGACATCATTCGGAAGGAGATCCTCCGTCTGCGTGACGAGGGCGCTACCATCGTGCTCTCGACCCACAACATGGAGTCCGTCGAGGAACTTTGCGACGAGATCGCGCTGATCAACAAGTCCCGCCTGGTGATTACCGGCGGAGTCGAGCACATCCGCCGCGAATACGGCAACAACAACGTCGAGCTCGTCTACACCGACGCCGACGGCCGCCACACCGAAGTGCTTCCGCGCGAGGTGGACGGCAACTCCACGCTCGAGGCCTACATCGCCAAAGGCGTGACCATCAACTCCTACAAGGAGCTGATGCCCCGCATGAACGACATCTTTATCAAACTTGTAACAGGGGAGGACGCGAAATGAATCTGAAAACCATAGGCATAATCATCAGGCGCGAGTATCTCAACAAGGTCAAGAAGAAGAGCTTCCTGATCACCACCTTCCTCGTGCCCATCCTCGTGGCCGGCCTGACCATCGGTGTCATGGCGGTCATGATGACCACCAAGGAGAAGACCAAGACCATAGCGGTCGTGGACCGCTCCGGCATAGTCCTCCCGTACCTGGAGGATACCGAGACCATCAAATACGTTGACTGCAGCGGCCAGGAGGCCGATTCGATCAAGCTTCGTCTCTCGAACCTGGGTTACGACGGTCTGCTGAGCATCCCGGCACTTGATACCGTAGCCAAGACCGTCAACCCCGACCTGTTCTCGACCAAGCCCCTGGGCATGGACCTGACGCAGAACATCAACAACCGCCTGGACAAGGCCGTGGAGGACTACCGCATAGCCTCATACGATATCGAGGGCCTGGATGAGATCATGAAAGCTGTCAAATCCGATGTCAAGCTGCATTCCTACACCGTGGATGAGAGCGGCAAGGAGAAGATATCCGAGGCGGGTGTATACTCCATCATCTCCATGGTGCTGGGTATCATCATCTTCATGTTCGTCACGATGTTCGGCAGCATGGTGATGTCCGCCGTGATCGAGGAGAAGCAGAGCCGTGTGGTGGAGGTCCTCGTATCTTCCGTCAAATCCACCGAACTGATGTTCGGCAAGATCATCGGCATCGCCCTGGTCGCCCTGACGCAGTTCCTCCTGTGGATCCTGTTGTCCGGAGTCATCATCGGAGCGGCCGGAGGCATCATGAAAGACAAGCTCATCGAGCAGGCCGATCCCGCCGAACTGGCCCAGTCGCTGGGTGTCAGCCCCGACCAGCTCGACGCCGTGGATTTCACCCAGCTTGCCGGCACCGACAATGACATGGCGATGGCTCTCGACATGTTCCACAGCATCCCGATCGGGAAGATCATCATCATCTTCCTGGTGTTCTTCCTCTTCGGTTACCTGCTCTACGCCTCGCTCTTCGCGGCCATCGGCTCAGCGGTGGAGAACGCCGAGGATACGCAGCAGCTGCAGATACCGCTGACGGTGCCGCTGATGCTGGGCTATATCATCGCGCTGTATGCGTTCAAGGCTCCTGACAGCTCCATCGCGTTCTGGGCCTCGATGTTCCCCTTCACCTCCCCGATCGTCATGATAGCCCGCCTGCCTTTCGGCGTGCCGAGCTGGGAGATAGCCGTTTCGCTGGGCCTCCTGATCCTGACGTTCGTCGTGTGTGCATGGGCTTCCGCCAAGATCTACAAGGTCGGCATCCTGATGTTCGGCAAGAAGTCCTCGTGGAAGGATCTCTGGAAATGGCTGAAACAAAACTAGTTATATGAGACGATTCGTCATCCTGCTGTTGGCGTCGTCGCTGGCTGTCCTGCCGGCCGGCGCCTTCGGCTTCAAATGGAAGTCAACCCCCGTGGACGGTTCGCGTACGGGGGTGACCTGCCCCAACGCCGACAATGTGGAGGCGGCTATGGGCAGGATGGAAGGCCGCACCTACGTGGCGCCCAACGGGCGCCGCTTCAAGGGCCGTACGGCCACGGCCCGGGCCGCCAGGCTGATGCTGGCGGCGCAGCCGGGCATGGCCGACATCAAGGAGGCCGTGGGCTTCTGCCCGACCGGCCTCGAGCGCGGCGGCACCGAGAATGTCCTCGGCGACTGGGCCGTGGACATCCTCATGGAGGCCACCGCCGCCGAGACGGGCAAGCCCGTTGACATCGGCATCCTCAATCACGGCGGCATCCGCATCGACATGCCCCAGGGCACGGTCCTGATGGACGACATCATGTCGATGTTCCCGTTCAGGAACTACCTCTGCCACATGATGATGAAGGGGTCCGAGGTGCGCGCCCTGCTTGCGGCGAGCGCCCGCAGGCTCCCCGTGATCGGTGGCGTGAAGGCCACCGTCAAGGACGGGGAGCTGCTCGAAGTCCTCGTGGGAGGAGAGCCGCTGGATGACGACTGCATGTACGGCGTCGCATCCATCGACTTCCTCGTGACGGGCGGCGACAGCATCTTCACGGGCCGCGAGATGGACCAGGTCATCACTACCGACGTGCTGGTGTTCGACGCTATCCTCGGCAAGGTGCGCGAGCTGAATGCCGCCGGGAAGCCCATCGAGAAGGAGAGGGACGGCCGCGTCGTCGACCTCAGTGAAAGGAGGAGGGACTAGCCATGAAGAGATTGTTGCTTACAATGCTCTGCCTGCTGGCAGTCATGGCCGGCGCCTCGGCGCAGCGCCTCGTCATCATCCATGTCAATGACACGCACAGCCACCTCGACCCGGAGCGCACCGGTGAGGATGTCGGTCACGGCGGCATCATCGAGCGCGCAGCCTACATCGACAGCGTCAGGAACGCCGTCGGCAAGGACAAGGTCCTGCTCCTGCACGCGGGAGACTGGAACCAGGGTTCGCCGTACTATTCCATTTTCGGAGGCGACCTCGAGGTCTCGCTGATCAACGCCCTCAAGTACGATTGCCTGACGCTTGGCAACCACGAGTTTGACAACGGCGTCGAGGATCTAGGCCGCAGGGTCAAGGGCATCAAGGCCCCCGTGATCTGTGCCAACTACGACTTCAGCCAGTTCGACATGGGAAGGAGGGGGGTGAAGCCTTGCACCATCATCCGCCGCGGCGGTCTGAAGATAGGCATCATCGGCATGCTCACCGACATCACCAAGGTGGTCTCATACGAGACTGCGAGCCGTATCCCGCGGGCTGGGACGGATGCCGAAGTGGTGAACAAATGGGCTGACTATCTGCGCAACAACAAGAAGTGTGATCTGGTCATCGTCCTGTCCCATCTGGGCTACGACGAGGACCTGGACCTCGTGAAGGAAACGCGAGGCGTAGACCTCGTGGTCGGAGGCCATTCGCACACATTCGTAAAGGACCTGGAGTACAGGACCGACCTTGAAGGCAAGCAGGTCCCGGTCATCCAGGACGGCTGCTGGGGCCTTAACATCGGCCGTATCGACGTCTATTAGAGAATATTGAGGCTCTGCTCGCGGATCTTCTCGAGCTCGTCTTTCATGCGGACCACGCACTTCTGGATGGAGGCGTGGTTCGCTTTGCTTCCGGTGGTGTTGATCTCACGGCCCATCTCCTGGATGATGAATCCGAGCTTCTTGCCGGGGAAGGGCTCGCCGTCAATGGTGTCCATGAAATACTTGCAGTGCTGGCGCAGACGGACCTTCTCCTCGTTGATGTCGAGTTTTTCGAGATAATACACCATCTCCTGCTCGAAACGCTCGGTGTCCACCTTGGCCTTGAGCTCCTCGAGGTTCTTCATGAGCCTGGCGCGGACCGCTTCGAGGCGCTCCGCCTCGTGGCTTTCGACCTCGTCGTACAGGCCGAGGATCTTCTGCACGCGGGAGGTGACGTCCTTGTAGAGGGCTTCGCCTTCCTTGACGCGGTAGGCGTCGATCGCGGCCAGGGCCTCGTCGACGGCTTTCTCCACGAGCGGCCAGTTGGCGTCGGTGATGACATCCTGCTTCTTGGCGTCGATGACATCCGGCATGCGCAACAGCGTGGCCAGCAGGTAGTTGGGCTCGTGGAGGGGGAGATTGACGGCGCCGATCTCGCTGCCGAGCGCCTGTATCTGCGAGAAATACTCCTTAGCGAGGGCGATGTTGACGGCCTTGGCGCCTTCGGCGGCATTGGGCTCCCAGGTGAGGAACATGTCGATGGTTCCGCGCTGGAGCTTGTCGGCTATCTTTTTCCTTACGCCCATCTCCTTGTCCTTGGGGAGCAGGGAAGTCTTGATATTGATGTCGGCGTTCTTTCCGTTCACGGAGCGGAACTCCACCGTAAGCTTTCCGTTTTCAAGCAGGGCCTCGGACTTGCCGTAGCCGGTCATAGATCTTATCATGCCGAAATGTTGATTATATGCGTGCAAAAATACGAATATATTAATTAATTTTGCATGTTTTTAGAATAAGAAGTCATATGGCCGATATCAACAAAACCGTAGAGAATGCCGCCGAGCCGCGCAAGCTCAACTTCCTCGAGGAGATCATCGAAAAGGACCTGGCCGAGGGCAAGTACGAAAGCATCCTCACGCGTTTCCCCCCGGAGCCGAACGGCTACCTCCACCTGGGCCACGCCAAGAGCCTTTGCATCAACTTTGGACTTGCCGAGAAATACGGCGGCAAGACCAATCTCCGCTACGACGACACCAACCCCACCAAGGAGGATACCGAGTACGTCGACGCCATCAAGGAGGACATCAAGTGGCTCGGATTCCAGTGGGAGAAGGAATGCTACGCTTCCGACTATTTCGACCAGCTCTACGAGTGGGCCGAGCAGATGATCATGAAGGGACAGGCCTATGTCGACGACCAGACTCTGGAGGAGATGCGCGAGAACCGCGGCACCGTGGACAAGCCCGGTACCGACAGCCCCTGGCGCAACCGTTCCGTCGAGGAGAATCTCCGGCTGTTCCGTGAAATGAAGGCCGGCAAGTATGCCGACGGCGAGAAGGTGCTCCGCGCCAAGATCGACATGGCCCATCCGAACATGATGTTCCGCGACCCCATCCTGTACCGCATCAAGCATGCGCACCATCACAGGACCGGTGACAAGTGGTGCATCTATCCGATGTACGACTACACCCACGGTCAGTGCGACTCCATCGAGCATATCACCCATTCCATCTGTACCCTCGAGTTCGACGTCCACAGGCCCCTGTACGACTGGTTCATCGAGACGCTCGGCATCTATCCGAGCCATCAGTACGAGTTCGCGAGGCTGAACCTCACCTATACCCTCATGAGCAAGCGCAAGCTCCTGGAGCTTGTGCAGAAGGGATTCGTCTCGGGCTGGGACGATCCGCGCATGCCTACGCTGTGCGGCGTCCGCCGCCGCGGATACACGCCCGAGGCGCTCAAGATGTTCTGCGACAAGATCGGCGTCAGCAAGCGCGACCAACTCATGGACATCCAGTTGCTGGAGTGGTGTGTCCGTCAGGACCTCAACGCCCGTTCCAACCGCTACATGGTGGTGTCGGACGATCCCATCAAGGTCACGCTGACCAACTGGGAGCCGGGCAAGGTCGAATGGTTCGACTGCCCGCTCAATCCGGCCGAGCCGGAGGGAGCCACCCGCAGGGTGCCGTTCACCGGCGAGCTGCTCATCGACCGTGCCGACTTCATGGAGGACGCCCCGAAGAAGTATTTCCGGCTCAAGCCGGACGGAGAGGTGCGCCTCAAGTACACCTATATCATCAAGTGCAACGAAGTGGTGAAGGACGCGGACGGCAAGGTCGTCGAGCTCAAGTGCACCTACGACCCGTCCACGCGCCCCGGAGGCGGGGAGTGGCGTTCGGTCAAGGGCACCATCCATTGGGTGTCGGCAGCCCATGCCCGCGAGGTGGAGCTCCGCCTGTACGACCTTCTCTTCACGCTGGCCGACATGAGCCAGGTGCCGGAGGACAAGGACTACAAGGATTTCCTCAATCCCGAGTCGCTCGTCGTATCCAAGGGATACGCCGAACCCGCCCTGCTTGAGGACGGGTCCGGGATCGCCGTTCAGTTCGAACGCGTCGGATATTTCTTCAAGGATCCCGACAGTACGCCGGAAAAGCCGGTCTACAACAAGACCACGGCGCTGAAGGATTCGTTCAAGATCCAGTAATACCGCTAGAGCGGAAGCCCCAGGAGCTTGCTCCTGGACAGAAGGCAGTCTCCTATCGAGGCTGCCTTTCTTCCCAATTGTGAGAAGCGGATGGTGGTGTCGCTGCTCACCCTGTTGAGGGAGAGCTTGTTGACGGCGGTCTTGATGGGATACATGAGGTAGTCGCCTCCGACGATGAGACGGCCTCCCACGACCACCAGGCCGGGATTGAAGATATTGATGATGCCGGCGATGCCGCGGCCGAGCGCGTCGCCGATGTCACCGATGCCGTCGATGGCGAGGACGTCCTCGTCCTCCACGGCCTTGAGGATCTCGTCGAGCGTCACGTCGCCGCGCTCGGCGAATATCTTGGACAGGGATGAGGTCTGGCCCTTGCTCAGCCTCTCGATGATCATCCTGTGCAGGGCCGATCCGGAAGCGCCGGTCTCAAGGCAGCCTTTCTTGCCGCAGCGGCAGATGAGGTCGTTGTCGAGTATGGGGAAGTGGCCGATCTCGCCGGAGAATCCTGACTTACCGTAGTAGAGCCTTCCGTCCAGGATCATTCCCATGCCGAGACCCCAGCTGAGGTTGACGAAGATGAAGTTCTTCTCGTCCTTGACGCAGGTGAGATACTCGCCGTAGGCCATGGCCCTCGAGTCGTTCTCGATGCCGACGGGCACGTCCAGCTCGCGCTGGAAGAAGTCCTTGAGAGGGATGTCCTCAGTGACGAAATAGGTGAGGCTGTAACCCTTCTCGGGGTTGACACGGCCGGACAGGCTGACGCCGACGCCGAGCACCTGGTTCCAGTCCCTGCCTGTGTGTACGAAGGAAGCACGTATCATCTGGCAGAGGGAGCGGAACGACTCCGGACTGTCCTCGAGCACGAACTCGATGTCCTGGATGAAGTCGATGAGCTCTCCCTTGAAGTCGCAGATGGCGATGTGGAAGTGCTGGCGTGCGATGTCCACGCCGACGAAGAAACCAGCGCCGGGATTGAGGCCGAAGATGGAGGGACGTCTTCCTCCTGAAGTGCCCTGTTTGCCAAGGTCCTGGAGGAATCCCTCATCGATGAGTTCGTTGATGAGTTTCGTGACCGTAGGCACGCTGGCATTGATCTTTGAGCTTAGGTCGGCAATGCTGTAACTGCCGGATTCGATACAGAGTTTTATGATCTGCCGCTTGAGCGCGGCATTCTTGCTGTCTGTCTCGCTAAAGAAGTATTTGTTCATAATTTTACTCCATATTTGATTTGCAAATTTATAAAAATATTGTAAAATGCAAGGCTTTTGAATAAAATTTTTCACAACCATGTTTGAAATGAGGGGAACGTGTGGCATTTCCGGATAATTTGCTAACTTTGTAAATTGATATACAAGGCTATTATGTTTTTGGGCAAGATAAGAAACCGGCTCGCGACCTGGCGCTTGTCGCTGGCGGCCAAACTGACGCTGAGCCTCAGCGCCATCGCCGTCATCCTGGTCGTTTCCAGCATCATTTCGCTGATGGAGTATCGGCGTATGAGCTCATATGTCTCCGGCCTGATCGCTGACAACATCAACTCCATCAACGTCGCTCAGAAGCTCTCCGAGGTGACCGACAAGTACAATCTCGACATCCTCTCGGTCATCGGCGACGAGCAGGCGCTGCTGCCTACCTTCAACCAGGAGGAGTTCGTGTCACGCTGCGACAGCCTGAAGAAGAACCTCACTTCGGTCAGCCTGCTTCCCCTTGCCGATTCGGTCATGTATTCGTATGCCGCCTACATGCTCACCACCCTCGAGTTCGAGGACGTGCTCCTGTCGGATTTCATCGACTCGCGTACTTGGTACTTCGACCGCCTCCAGCCTAAATTCAACCGCCTCCGCGGTGACATCGATGCCCTGAGCGCAGGGATGTACAACGACCTCAAGAAGAATTCGGAGACGTTCGAGCGCGGTTTCTACCGCAGCATCATCCCGGGCCTTGTGGCGGTCCTTGCGGGACTGATACTGGTGGTCCTGCTCCTCTTCTTCATCTTGGCATATTATGTCAGGCCCATCAACAAGATGCTTGCATCGCTGGGGGACTACCGTTCCTTCGGCAAGAAATACACATACAATTTCGAGGGAGACGACCAGCTCTCCGAGCTCAATGCCGGTATCTCCGACCTGGCCGGCGAGAACCAGCAGCTCCGCAGACGTCTGACCGCCCTCAGGAACAGCACTATCAATCAGGATGAACGTTAAGGCGATAAGCAGGAATGTGGGCTATGCGCTCCTGGTGAGTGCGCTCTTCATGTTGCTGTCGGTCCTTGTATCGGTGGCGAACGGCAATGACAGCGCCCTTGCAGCACTGCTCATCTCCTTCGTCATCACCTTCACGGTAGGTATATTCCCGTTCATCTTCGTACGCCGCACTTCCGTGATTTCCCTGCAGGACGGATACATGATCATCGTCCTGTCGTGGCTGCTGTCATTCCTATTCGGAATGTTGCCGTACGCCCTATGGGGCGGTCCTTTTACGGTGACCAACGCCTGGTTCGAAAGCGTATCCGGCTTTACCACCACGGGCGCGACCATCCTCGACGATATCGAGTCTCTGCCCAACTCCCTTCTTTTCTGGCGCAGCGCAACGCACTTCATTGGAGGCTTGGGAGTAGTGGTGTTCCTGCTGCTCATCATCCCTTCATCCAGTCCTATACGCCTCAGGCTCACCAATATGGAGCTGTCTTCGTTGTCCAAGGACAGTTATAATGTCCGGGCCAACAAGATAGTGATAGTCTTCGCGACCGTATATCTGGGGCTGTTCGCCGCGGCGTTCCTGCTGTACATGCTGGCGGGCATGTCGCCGCTGGATGCCATCAACCATGCTTTCAGCGTCTGCGCGGCAGGTGGATTCAGTTCGAAGAACCTTTCCATCGCGGCGTTTGACTCGCGTGTCATAGAGGGCCTGACGATGATATTCATGTATCTGGCTTCGATCCATTTCGGACTGGTTTATATGGCTTTCGCGACACGCTCCTTCAAGCCTCTCAACAACCCCATCCTGAAGTTCTACACCTTCGGCCTGCTGCTGTTCACGGTCCTTCTGGCCCTGATCCTCAAGCCGGGAGGTTATGAGGCTACATGGGGGGACGCCCTGTGGCACAGCGCCTTCCAGGTGCTCTGCATCGGCTCCAGTACCGGCTTCGCCATAGTCGACAACGCTTCCTGGCCTCTGTCAGCCGGTGTCATCACCCTGTTCATCGGGATCATCGGAGGTATGGCCGGGTCGACTGCCGGCGGCATCAAGTCCGACCGATTCGTGATGCTGATCAAGACCATCGCACGCCAGGTACGCCTGGCCCTTCATCCGTCCGAAGTCAGCAGCATACGCATAGGCAAGAGCACCGTCCGCGAGGAAGACCTGATGCCCCAGCTGCTCTATGTGTCTCTCTTCACCATCCTGCTGGCGCTGTCGGTCTTCCTGAGCCTGCTGTACGGTGTCAATACCCACAGCGCCTTCGCTGCATCCGTCAGTACGCTGACCAATGTAGGCCCCGCCCTCGAGGAACTCGGCACGATGGGCAGTTACAACAGCGTGCCCGATGCCGCGAAGATCCTCTATTCGATGAACATGTTCTTCGGCCGCATAGAGATCTATCCCGTGCTGGCCGTGATCTCCATGTTGTTCACCTGGAGAAAGAGGTGATGGACCGGGGGACATTCCTATACCGGGACTTCCTGTCTCACCTTGACTACGAGCCGACTTCCTGCCAGGACAGGATGCTCCGCGACGTCGGGGAGTTCGTTACGTCCGACGATGCGGACATACTCGTCGTGAACGGCTATGCCGGAACGGGCAAGACCACCGCGCTCGCGGCCGTCATCGCGTCCCTGACGGGCATGCACGTCCCGTGCGTGCTCCTTGCCCCTACGGGCCGCGCCGCTAAGGTCCTGTCTTCGTATGCCCACCGCCCTGCATTTACAGTACACAAGCATATCTACCGGCAGAAATCCGTCGGAAGCGACGGTTTCGGCCAGTTCTCCCTTTCGCCGAACAAGGCGAAGGACACGCTGTTCGTCGTGGACGAAGTGTCGCTGGTCGGCATCGAAGAGGTGCAACGGCAGTCCTCTACTGCGTTCGGAACAGGCAACTTGCTGGAAGACCTCATCCGCTTCGTCCGCTCAGGTGTGGACTGCCGGCTGATACTGGTCGGCGATGCCGCCCAGCTTCCCCCCGTGGGGCTGGACTGCAGTCCGGCGCTCTCGAGGGAGTATATGGAGGGCTTTGGCGGAGTCCGTTTCTCAGAACTCACCACGATCGTGCGTCAGGCGCAGGAGTCCGGCATCCTACGCAACGCCACGATGCTGCGGGAGCGGATATCGTCCGGTTCCGGCGATGAGATCTTCGAGGACCTCAAGCTCGATATCCGCGGTTTCGACGATGTGGAGAGGCTTTCCGGGGGCGAATTGATAGAGAAGATTTCCGACGCTTACGGACGCTACGGCGAGGATGATACCGTCATCCTTTGCCGTTCGAACAAGCGCGCCATACGCTACAACCTCGGCATCCGCGCCACCGTCCTTTTCAAGGAGGAAAGGCTTGTCAAGGGCGACAAGCTCATGATAGTCAAGAACTGCTACCAGTTCCTCGAGGATGTCGAAGATCTGGACTATATAGCCAACGGAGACATCGCCCGGCTGGAGAGCATCAAGCATTTCGAGGAACGCTACGGCCTGCATTTCGCCGACGCGGTGCTTTCCTTCCCGGACTACGGGGATATCGAAGTGACCGCCAAGCTCTGCCTCGACACGCTTGAGTCGGAGTCCGCTTCGCTCACATACGAGCAGCAGAATGCGCTATACAATGGCGTCAGCGCCGATTATGCCGACAGGGGGAGCAAGAAGAAGATATGGGAGGCGGTGCGTGAGGACAGGTATTTCAATGCCCTGCAGGTCAAGCATGCGGAGGCGATCACCTGTCACAAGTCCCAGGGCGGCCAGTGGCGCTGTGTCTTCATCGACTGTCCGTTCTGGCAGGAGGGGCAGACCCTCGACGATCTGAAATGGTTGTACACCGCACTTACGCGAGCGGTGGAAAAAGTATATCTGGTCAATTTCAAGGACCGTTTCTTTGAATGATATGGAAATGAGAAGAATTGTGCTGGCCGTTTCGGCCCTGTTGCTCGTAGCCGCATCGGCGGGCGCGCAGAATGCGCAGGATTTCACACCTGTTCCGTATGCCTGGAAGTGGATAGCTCCCGGCGAGGTCGTGTTCACGTATGACGGAACTTATACTGACGATGATGCTTTCAGCGTCTCTGCCGCATCCAAGAGCATCACCAAGGGCGTCAAGGCCCCGGAGAAGTTCTCCCAGCTGCCCCTGCGTCCGGAAGGTGCCGTCAACCTGACGTATTCGCCGGACTCGACCAAACTCGCTTTTACGCGGGCAAACGACCTGTGGGTGGTGGACATCGCTTCCGCTGAGGAGACCCGTTTGACCTTTGACGGTACTGACTTGATACTGAACGGTTTCGCCTCATGGGTGTACTATGAGGAGATCCTCGGCAGGCCTTCGATGTACCGGGCTTTCTGGTGGTCGCCGGATTCGCGCAAGATAGCCTTCTACCGCTTCGACAATTCGCAGGTGCCGATGTTCCCGATCTATTCTCCTTTCGGGCAGGACGGCAGCCTGAACCTCACCCGCTATCCCAAGGCGGGGGAGACCAATCCCTCGGTGCGCATCGGCATCGTGGACCTCGGGACGCGCGACATCGTGTGGGCGGATTTCGACGAAAAGGAGGACCAGTATTTCGGCATCCCGTTCTGGGGATCTGACAGCAAGGGATTCTTCGTGGCGCGCGAGCCGAGGCTCCAGCACGACCTCGAACTGTTCTGCGTGGACCCTCGGGACGGCTCCAAGCGGCATATCTACAACGAGCATTACGATACCTGGCTCGACTGGCCGGAGGAGATGAGCTTCGGCTCGAAGGGCCTGTACATGGTCCGTGCATTTGAGACTGGCTGGGAGCAGATATACTTCCTGTCCTATGACGGCAAGGAATTCCGCCGCCTGACGGACGGCGAGAACTGGCGGACGAGCATCGTCCGTGTGGATGAGAAAGCCGGGGAAGTGTACTTCACTTCGAACCGCGATGCCACGGCCAAGGCAGCCTTGTACAAGGTGGACTCCAAGGGCGTTGTGACCGCGCTGACCGATCCCGAGTACAATGTGTCGGGGGTGAAGTTCTCCCCTGACGGGAAATGGTTCGTCGCTTCGCTGTCGAACTTCACCACTCCCACCCAGGTGTGGCTGTACGAGACTGCCAAGGCGAACCTCGCCTGGAGCGCCCGCAGGACGCTGTCGGCGGCGAGGGGTACGGGCAGGCGTATGAGCAACCGCTTCGCCTCCACCGCTTTCAAGGTGGCGGACATGGCGGGGCCGGGCTTCGACGCTTCGAAGTATGCGCTGCCTCAGATGATACATATCACGACTGACGACGGGCTGGAGATCCCGGCCGCCGTCACCTATCCGGTGGACTTCGACCCTTCGAAGAAATATCCGGTGCATTTCGAAATCTACGGAGGCCCCAATACGGCGTATGTGCGCGAGCGCTGGGTTACGCCTTCGGCCTCCAACCAGTGGTGGAGCGAGCACGGCATCATCACCGTCACTGCCGACACCCGCGTGGCGGGTCACAACGGCCGTGCCGGCACCGACCAGGATTTCCGCAACCTCACCGCGGCTCCGGTCAAGGACTTCGTGGCGTGGGCGGACTATTTCCAAAGTCTCCCTTATGTGATTCCGGAAAAGATCGGCGTTGAGGGTTTCTCCTTTGGAGGCACGATGACCTCGCTGCTGCTTTTCGAGCATTCTGACAAGTTCCATTACGGCATCGCCGGAGGCGGAGTCTATGACTGGATGCTGTACGACAGCCATTATACAGAGCGTTTCATGGAGACGCCGCAGGCCAATCCCGACGGCTACGCCGCATCCCGCGTGCTGAGCGCCGTGCCGTCCTATCCCGTGACGCCTGCTACGAACGACGGTTCCGTGATGTTGAAAATCACCCATGGCACAGGCGATGACAACGTCCATTTCCAGAATACCTTGCAGCTCATAGACGAGTTGCAGCGGAGGGGCAAGGTGTTCGAACTGATGATCTATCCCGACGGCATGCACGGCTACCGTGGTTACCAGGGACAGCATTCTACGGCTGCCGACAGGGAGTTCTGGCTGAAATACCTGAAAGGGGAGTGATCAGATCCTTTCGGTCACGGCCATCAGCCGCTCAGGAGGAGCGCCGGTGAAGTCGGCCGTGAAAGCGAATAAGTGGGTGTCGCCTTGTGCGACGCCCATTCTTTTTGCCAGCGCGTCGCTGGATATCGGGAGGTTCCTGGCCGTGACGGAGCATTTCGGGAAGGCCTTTCCGAGGGCTTTGATACTGCGGTTGTCAAAGGGATGTACTTCCTTGATGCTGAACAGCTTGCCGTGCTCCTTAAGGCTCTCGGAATACTCGGGGGCAAGGTAGAGATGGGTGAAGCGTCCGAGTTTGACGAGGCCGAGGCGGCTGCAGAGGAGATTGAAGCATCCGGCTTTGAGGAGGGTGGCGGAGGGCTCGAAGAGGAAGCCGCCGAGGGCTTCGCGTCCGGGCAGCAACTGCGGCGCGGCCGCACTCTCTTCCGCAGCGGTGAAGCTCAGTCCTTCGGCCACTATGCTGCACCTGCCGCTCCAGCCGCGCTGCAGCCAGGCGAGCAGTTCCTTGCATTCTCCGTCCGTTCCGACGACGTGCAGTTCGCGCACTTCGGGTCCAAGCCTGTCGCAAACCATGGAAATGTCGGCCATGGGGGAGAGTTTGACGAGGACGTCGGGCGCGGCGGCCAGGAGGCCGGCCTTCAGCCGGAGCATGTCCGGGCTGCAGTCTTCCAGGAGGAAGACCTTGCGGCCCGTGCCGCTCCGCCGCGCCGGGTCCAGGAAGATGATGTCCGGCCCGTCGGAGACGAGGCCGGGGAGCGTGTCTTCCGTCACCTCGACGCTTGAGAACGTGACATTGCATATCCCAAGTCTGGCGAAATTCCTTTCCACCGCAGCGGCCAGGACGGGATCCATCTCGTTGTAAACCACCTTTTCGGAGATGCCGCTGAAGGCCGCGCAGTCCACGCCCAGGCCGCCCGTCAGGTCGGCCAGCAGGCGGCATCCGGGGCAGATCCTGCGCGCCAGCGCGGCCTTGTACGCGGCCGTGGCCGACGAGCTGCACTGCTCCGTCGCTAGCCTCGTCGGGAACTCGACCCCGGGGGTGTCAGCCCACTCCGGAACCTTCTTCCTCATGCGGGCGGCTCCAGCGTCGGAAATGTCTCCCAGAATGTCCGAAAAAGTCTTCTTTTTCATGTTTGCAAAGATAGGTATTCTTGCAGATAATTTGTAAATTTGTGTCTGTTACCACGACGAACATTAAAACCACATACCCGATGAAAGATTTTAACGAAGTGGCCCAGAGCTGGCTGAACGGAGATTTCGATCCCGAGACCAAATGCAAGATCATTGAGTTGCGCAACAACGACCCAGCAGGTTTCGAGGACGCGTTCTACAAGAATCTCGAGTTCGGCACCGGAGGCCTCCGCGGCATCATGGGCGTCGGCACCAACCGCATGAACAAGTACACGGTCGGCATGGCCACCCAGGGACTCGCCAACTACATCCTCAAGCACGTCCAGGGCGACGACATCAAGGTCTGCATCTCTTACGACAGCCGCAACAACAGCCGGGAGTTCGCCCGCATCGCTGCCGATGTCCTTTCCGCCAACGGCATCCATGTCTATATCTTCGACAACATCCGTCCCACTCCCGAGATGAGTTACGCCGTGCGCAAGAAAGGCGCCGTCGCCGGCATCATGATCACCGCCTCGCACAACCCCAAGGAGTACAACGGCTACAAGGTCTCCTGGTCCGACGGCGGACAGGTGACATCGCCCGTGGACAAGGAGATCGTGGACGAGGTCGCCAAGATCACCGACCCGTCCCAGGTCAAGTTCAAGTCCGACCTCCGCTGCGGCGCCATCGACGCCATGGGCAAGGAGATGGACGAGGCTTACCTCTCCGACCTGCTGTCACTGTCGCTCAGCCCCGAGGCCGCTGCCCGTCATTCCGACATCAAGATCGTCTACACGCCGCTTCACGGCTGCGGAGTCCGGCTCGTGCCGGAGATCCTCTCCCGCGCAGGCTTCAAGAACATCATCCATGTCCCCGACCAGGATGTTTCCGACGGCAATTTCCCGACGGTAGTTTCGCCCAATCCCGAGGAGCCTGCGGCGCTCAAGATGGCCGTAGAAAAGGCTGAGGAGACAGGCGCCGACATCGTCATCGGCACCGACCCCGATGCCGACCGCATGGGTATCGCCGTGCGTGACAATGACGGCAAGATCGTGCTCTTCAACGGCAACCAGACCGCTTCCATGCTCACATATTATATCCTGAACCGCTGGAAGGACCTCGGCAAGCTCGGCGAGGGCAAGTACGTGGTCAAGACCATCGTCACGACCGAGCTCATCACCGATATCTGCAAGAGCTTCGGAGTCCCGGTATACAATGTCCTCACCGGCTTCAAGTACATCGCCGAGATCGTCAAGCGCGAGGAGGCCAAGGGCGGGGAGTTCATCTGCGGAGGCGAGGAGAGCTACGGCTTCAACGTCGGCGAGTTCGTCCGCGACAAGGACGCCCAGGTGTCCTGCCTGATGGTCGCCGAGTGCGCTGCCTGGGCCGCCGACCAGGGCCTCACCCTTTACCAGCTCATGCAGAAGATATACGAAGAGTACGGTTACCGCAAGGAAGGTCTCGTGTCGCTCGTGCGCAAGGGCAAGACCGGTGCGGAGGAGATCTCCCGCATCATGGCGGATTTCCGCTCCAACCCTCCCAAGGAGCTCTGCGGATCGCCTGTGGTCAAGGTCATCGACTATCTCGAGCCCGAGAAGACCGGACAGCCCAAGTCCAACGTCCTGCAGTTCTTCGACGAGGCCGGAGACGTCGTCTCCGTACGCCCGTCGGGCACGGAGCCCAAGATCAAGTTCTATTTCGGTGCCAAGGGCGCCGATGCCGACGCCAAGATCGGACAGTTGAAAGAACAACTCGTTAATTGATACAGACTATGTCGACATTCATCCGGAAAGCTTTCGGGCTCGATCCCGAGAAGCACAGTATCCGTACAGAGATTGTAGCGGGTATCACGACGTTCCTGACGATGGCCTATATCCTGGCTGTCAACCCCTCCATCTTCGGCGCACTGGACGGCATGCCCAACGGCGCAGTGTTCACGGCTACCGCCCTTGCGGCCATCATCGCGACCCTTGTCATGGCTTTCTATGCCAAGAAACCGTTCGCCCTGGCCCCGGGCATGGGCCTCAACGCCTTCTTCGTTTACACAGTCTGTCTCACGATGGGTTACAGCTGGCAGTTCGCCCTGACAGCGGTCCTCATCGAGGGTGTCATCTTCGTCATCCTAACGCTCACGAAGGTACGGCAATGGATACTCAACTCCATTCCGCTGAGTCTCAAGAGCGCCATTGGCGCAGGTATCGGCCTGTTCATCGCCTTCATCGGCCTGCAGAATTCCGGCCTGATCGTCAACTCCGACTCCACCCTCGTGACTCTCGGTGACGTCTGCCACGGATCCGGCCTCCTGGCCGTCATCGGCATCTTCATCACCGCCATGCTCCTGATACTCAAGGTCCGCGGCGGCATCCTGCTCGGTATCCTCGTCACCGCCCTCCTCGGCCTGGTCATCAAGGACCCGGCCACGGGAGTAGCCCTCACGCATTTCAGCGGCGTCGTCGATACCCCTCCTTCCATCGCCCCCATCTTCATGAAGTTCGAGTGGAGCCACATCCTGTCCTGGGATATGCTCGCAGTGGTGTTCACCTTCCTGTTCATCGATATGTTCGACACCATGGGTACCGTCATCGGCGTGTCCCAGAAGGCCGGCTTCGTGGATGAGAAGGGCAATGTAGAGGATATCGACAAGGTCTTCATGGCCGACTCCATCGGTACCGTCTGCGGTGCCTGCCTCGGTACTTCCACCACCACGACCTACGTTGAAAGCTCCGCCGGCGTCGGCGAGGGCGGCCGTACCGGCCTGACCGCCTTCAGCGCGGCCATGTGCTTCGTGCTCGCACTCTTCTTCGCCCCTATCTTCCTCGGCATCCCAAGCGCCGCTACCGCTCCCGCCCTCATCCTTGTCGGCGTCATGATGATGGAGCCCGTCGTCCGTATCGACTGGGCCAACTTCCGCGAGGCCATCCCCGCTTTCGTGACCCTCATCCTCATGCCGGTCGCCTACAGCATCTCCGACGGTATCCTCATCGGTATGATCACCTACGTCGTACTCAACGCCCTCACCGGCAAGGCGAAGGAGATCACCCCGACCATGTGGGTGCTCGCGGTGCTGTTCATAGCACGCTATATTTTCATCTAGGATTGTTTCCCGGAATATTCACGACACCAATCGCTCAGGCCGCACTCCGTGCACCTGGGCGATTTTGCCGTACATACGTACCGGCCGTGCAGGATCAGCCAGTGGTGGGCTGTGGCACGCTTGTCCACGGGGATGTGTTTCTCGAGCTCGGTCTCGACCGCGAGAGGTGTCTTGCCGTCCGACAGCCCGAGCCGGTGCGAGACGCGGAATACATGGGTGTCAACGGCGATTACGGGCTCATTGTAGACGACCGAGGCCACTACGTTTGCGGTCTTGCGCCCCACTCCGGGCAGGGTCATCAATGACTCAATGTCGGATGGTACCTCCCCTCCGAAGTCGGAAATGAGCTTCTGAGAGAGGGCGATCAGGTGGCGGGTCTTGCTGTTGGGATATGATACGGAACGGATGTATCCGTAGAGTTCGTCGAAAGTGGCTTCTGCCATGCTCTCAGGGGTGGGGAAGCGCCGGAAAAGCTCCGGCGTGACCATGTTGACGCGCTTGTCCGTGCACTGGGCGGAAAGGACGACGGCTACCAGGAGCTGGAAAGTCGAATCGAAGTGCAGCTCCGTCTCGGCGACGGGCATGTTCTCCATGAACCAGCCGATGACACCGGCATAGCGCTCGGATTTTCTCATATCGTCAGTGAAAGGTCGATGACTTCGTTCTCGAGCCTTTCGTTGCAGGTCTCGTCCTTGCAGATGAACACCCTGCCGGGGTATTTCTCGAAAATGCCGCGGTTGTGGGTGACCATCACTATGGCTGTGCCGTCCTCCTTGTTGATCTTGGTGAGCAGGCGCAGGATGCCGTCGGCGGTCTCGTTGTCGAGGTTGCCGGTAGGCTCGTCGGCGATGATGACCGACGGGCGGTTGAGCAGTGAGCGGGCGATGGCGATGCGCTGCTGTTCGCCTCCGGACAACTGATGCGGCATCTTGTGGGCCTTGGTCTCCATCCCGACGTCCTGGAGGACCTCAAGGATGCGCTTGTCCATCGCATCGCGGTCCTTCCATCCGGTGGCCTTGAGCACGAACTCGAGGTTGGACTCGACCGTACGGTCCATGAGCAGCTGGAAGTCCTGGAACACCACTCCCGTCTTCCTCCTGAGGAAAGGTATGTCCTTGGCCCTGATGCCGTTCAGGACGAAGCCGCAGACCGTACCTTCACCCTCCTTCAACGGGTTCTCGGCGGTCATGGTGCGGATGATGGAAGTCTTGCCCGTGCCGACCTTTCCGACGATGTAGACGAAGTCTCCGGGATAGATGTCCATGTCCAGTCCGTAGATGACTATGCTCTCTCCGTTGATGATATTGGCTTTTTTGAAAGAAATGAGGGGTGTATTGTCCATATCGGGGCTTATTTGGCTCAATTGTTGAGCAAATATAGCTTAAAATTGTGTAAATTTGTAGGTTGAAGTAAGATAATTGATTTTTTATGCATACAAGGAAAATTTGCGCCGCAGCGGCGGCGCTGGTGATCGGGGCCCTGGCTTTCCAGGCTCAGGCCGCTCCGCGTGACGGCGACTTCAAGAAGGCGCTCAGGCTTTATCGGAGCGGCATGTACGAGAGGGCCAAGGACGTCTTCGAGGACATAGGCAGGAACGGAGACCTCCTCAGCGAAGGCTATTCCGCGCTCTGTGCCGCCAAGATGCAGACCGAGGGCTTCATGGAGGAGCTCGACTCCTACATGCTCAAGTATCCCGAGTCCTCGCTGATGCCGCAGATCCGCTTCGAGAAGGGCCTTTCCCTGTTCGACGCCGGCGATTATGCCGCGGCGCGCCGCGAGTTCTCCTCCTTCTCCAAGGAGGATCTCAGGCGCGAGCAGGTGGCTGAGTATGTGTTCAAGCGCGCCTACAGCGACTACGCTCTGCTGGACTATCCCAGCGCCCGCGAGCGCTTCCTCGCCGTGGAGAAGATGCCCTTCTCCGACTATACCGCCCCTTCCCGCTATGCGATAGGATACATCGACTATTCAGCCAGCGACTTCGACTCGGCCATCAAATGGTTCGAGCAGGCCGCCAAGGATCCCCGCTTCGCCGAGCACTCCAATTACTACATCCTCGAGTGCCGTTTCAACAACAAGGACTACCGTTATGTCACCGACAACGGTCCCGCGATGTTCGAGAAGGTCCCCGCCGAGAGGCAGCCGCATCTCGCGCGCATCATCTCCGAGTCCTATCTGGTGCAGGGCAATGTCGACAAGGCCAAGGAGTACTTCGACAAGAACCTCCTCTCCAACGAGGCCAAGACCCGTTCGGACTATTTCTATGCCGGTTCCATCCTGTACGCCCTCAAGGACTACGAGGGTGCGGTGGAGAACTTTTCCGGCATGTCCTCCTTTGCCGACTCGCTCGGTCAGATCGCGTCCTACCAGATGGCTGATTCCTACCTCCAGATGAAGAACAAGGTCAAGGCCATGGAGTGCTTCCGCGATGCTTCATCGCTGAAGTTCGACGAAGAGATCCGCGAAGACGCCATGTTCAACTACGCCAAGCTCGCGTTCGACCTGAACCAGGACGGACAGCCTTTCGCCGATTACATTTCCACATACGCCAAGTCCAAGAGGGGAGACGATATCTACAGCTATATGGCCCTGTCAAGGCTCGCCGCCCATGACTACGCCGGCGCGGTCGAGGCTTATGACAATATCGATGAGCTCAGTCCGGACATGCGCAGCAACTACATGAAAGCCAATTACCTGCGCGCCAACCAGCTGATCTCCAACGGCTCGTGGCGCGATGCTGTGCAGTGCCTGCAGGCCGCGGCATTCTATACCGGCCGGCGCAATCCCTTCAACCAGCTCTCGCGCTACTGGCTTGCCGAGTCATACTACAACTCCGGCAACTATGCCGAGGCAGAGAACATCCTGACGGACCTTTACAACGGTTCCGCCCTTGACGGTCACGAGGAAGGCAGGGCCCTGCCCTACAACCTTGCCTACAGCTATTTCCGCCACGGAGACTACGCCAATGCCGCAAAGTGGTTCGATACATACCTTTCGTCCGGCGCCAGGGCTTTCAGGCAGGACGCCGGCGTGCGCCGTGCGGACTGCGATTTCCTGCGCAGGGACTACAAGGCCGCCGCGGGCGGATACGAGTCCGTGCTTGCGGATTTCTCCGATCCGGACGATGTCTATCCTTACTACCAGCTCGGCCTCGCTTACGGCCTGGCCGGAGAGAAGCAGAAGAAGGTTGATGCCCTCACGCGAGTGAGGAAGGCCTCTCCTTCGGCCAATTTCTGGCCGGAGGCCATGTACGAGCTAGGCCGCGCGTATGTCGAGCTCGACCGTGACGAGGCTGCGGCCGAGTGTTTCGAGAACCTCCGCGCCAACTCCAAGGATGGCACCTATGTCGCCCGTTCGCTCATCGAGCTGGGTATGCTGGCTCGCAACAAACGCCAGTACGACAAGGCCCTCGGCTACTACAAGCAGGTAGTGAGCGACCTCCCGAAGAACGAATACACGGCTGACGCCATGCTCGCCATCGAGTCCATCTACCAGTCGATGGGCGAGCCGGAGGCGTACCTCGCATATGCCGAGTCAGTCGGCGACGGTACTGCCAAGACCGAGGCCGAGAAGGAGCAGATCTACTTCAACTCCGCCGAGCAGGTCTTCCTGAGCGGCAACTACCAGAAGGCGCTGACCTCGCTGCAGAAGTATTTCGACGAATATCCCTCAGGGGCGAGGATCACCGAGGCGCGTTTCTACGAGGCCGAGTGCTACATGAACCTCGGCCAGAAGGAAAACGCCGTCGACAGCTATGCCAAGGTCATGACCGCACCTGACGCCGGCTCGCTCCTCGAGCCTTCCATCCTGAATTACGCCGCTATCTCCTACGGCCTCGAGCATTATTCCGAAGCTTACAACGGCTATTCCATGCTCCGGGAGAAGGCACGCATGGATGAGAACGTCTTCACCGCCAAGGTCGGCATGATGCGCTCCGCATACCGTTCCAAGAACTACCGCGACGCGGTGGCGGCGGCGGACGGAGTCAAGGCCGACAGCCGCTGTGACGAAGCCCTTGGCCGCGAGGCCGACTTCGTCAAGGCCAAGTCGCTGATGGGCACGAGCCAGCGCGCCGCCGCCATGGACATCTTCCGCCGCCTGGCTGCCAAGCCTTCGACGGACGAGGGCGCAGAGGCTGCTTACACTCTGATACAGAGCACGTACGACGAGGGCAATTTCGACTCGGTCGAGAAGATGGTATACGACTTCGCCGCTGACGCCGGCACCCAGAACTACTGGCTGGCCAAGGCGTTCATAGTACTCGGAGACGCCTTTGCCGAGCAGGACAACTTCAAGCAGGCCAAGGCTACTTTCGAGAGCATCGCCAACGGTTATGAGTCCACCGGCCCTGAGGACGACGTCCTCGACGCTGTCGCCATGAGACTCGAGAAACTTTCACAAATGATGTAATCACGCTATGAGACGATATATATTCATTGCTTCAGCCCTGCTGGCATGTGCGGTCGCATCCGCCCAGAACCTCAATCCCACCGTCCAGGTGACAAACGACTATGAGGGCAAGCTCATGGAGGTGAACAAACAGAACGTCGCCATGGCCGTTCCGGACTCCCTGCTGAAGTTCGACTGGAGCTTCAACTATTCGGTGTTCGACAATCCCTATCGCGGAGCGTACGAGTTCAAACCGTACCGTATAGACATGAAGCCTGATCCGACGCGCCGTGACAACGGTGTTTTCTACCTGCGCGCAGGCGCCGGTTTCACGCTGCATCCGGAGGTCCAGGCGATTTTTACTCCGTCGACAAAGGGCAGGTTCGGCATATCGGTCTACGATGATTTCAAAGGCTATATCGGACCCTATCATTCGATTACAGTAACGCGCGGGACGGGGAACGGCCTTGTAGGCCCTTCAGGGGATCCTTACAACGGCTCTGACCTATCGAACCGTATCGGGACCACGCTCCGTTTCGACGGCGCCTCCACGGTCGTAACGCTTGACGGAGGGTTCGACCTCATCAGGACCAAGGAATGGTTCTTCGGCGGAAACAACGCCTACGGCGGTTCTGCCCTTCTGAGGGTCCGATCGGCAGGGGAGGGGGATTTGAGCTATGACGCCTCCCTCGGATGGAACGGATTGTCCAACAAGGTGATGCCCGTGAAGGAATCTTCCATGACAGCGACCGAATACAAGGAGAATGACCTGGGAATGGATGTACGGCTCGGCTACCGTCTGGCTGAAAGGCATTCCCTGCAGTTCATCGCCCAGTGGCAGCATACCGTCTTCAATGACGCTCCGGTCAAGCTTTTCGCCGACCGGGTGGACCTCGTGCCGTCTTACCGCTACTCCGAGGACGGATTCTCCGTTTCGGCCGGCATCCGTTTCTCCGATGTATGGCGCGATTTCGACGGGGAGATATCCGCTGACGAGGGTTTCCCTTATGTCGACTATACCGGACGCAAGCTCTATCCTGACTTCCATCTCAGCTATGAGGCGATCCCCGAAAAGCTTGTCCTTTCCGCCAAGGTCATCGGCGGGCAGCGTTTCAATACATACGGCTCTTACCTGAGGGAGAACCATCATTTCTCGATGTACAATTCATCCAGGTATTCCTCCTTCCTCGGAGACGCTACCGTCAACACCTTCGATGCCGGCATAGGCCTCAGCGGACGTGTCCGCAGCATATTCCAGTACGGTGCCGAGGCCGGTTACGCCCGTTATTTCAACGTCCCCATGGACAGCGTGGAGGGAAGGTCCTATAGCCCCGGCATCACATCGTCCTCTGTCGAGACTTTCTATGTCCCGGCGCTTGCCATGATGAATTACGACCTGCTCTATGCAGACTTGAAAGGCATGCTGGAAACGGACCGCGTGGACGCTTCGGCGCATCTGCGGCTGCAGAAGACCAAAGAGGGGGATTCGGAGAAAGGGTTCTTCGCCATGATGCTGCCTGTTTTCACCGGTTCCGCGGAGCTTGTGTATAACTGGAACCGCAGGGTTTTCGCCGGGCTTCTCGCCGAGTGGGCGACTGCCCGGGACGGCCACGGATTCTATGAATCCTATCTCCAGTCGTTCGACTGCCATGCTCCCGGATGGCTGGACCTGGGCGTCTCTGCAGAGTTCAAGGCGACCAGCAGGTTCTCACTGTGGGTCGAGGGCAGGAACCTCCTGAACCAGACGGTCATGAGGAACTTCATGGTGGCCGAGAAAGGACCGTATGTGACTGCTGGTATTTGCCTCAATTTCTAGGCTGGAATTACAAGTAATTCCAATCTTTTTTCGTAAATTTGTCTGTTTTAATACAGGCAAATTTTTTTTATACAGATAATGATAGAGAACGAAGAGACGAGAGTAGCGGAAGAGCAGTATTCCGCCAATAGCATCCAGGTCCTCGAAGGGCTTGAGGCTGTGAGGAAAAGACCTTCGATGTACATCGGAGATATCGCAGAGAGGGGCCTTCACCACCTGGTATACGAAGTGGTCGACAACAGTATCGACGAGGCCATGGCCGGCTTCTGCGACGAGATAAACGTCACCATTGAGGAGGACAATTCCATCCGAGTACAGGACAACGGCCGAGGCATCCCTACGGACATGCATCCGAAGGAGCACCGTTCGGCCCTCGAAGTCGTCCTGACGGTCCTTCACGCCGGAGGTAAATTCTCCAAGGACAGCTACAAGGTGTCCGGAGGTCTCCACGGCGTGGGTGTCTCCTGCGTGAACGCCCTTTCCGACCTCCTGGTCGCCGAGGTACACCGCGAGGGACAGGTCTTCCAGCAGAGGTACTCCAAGGGCAAGCCGCTCGGCCCCGTCGAGGTCATCGGCACCTGCAATGATACCGGTACCATCATCACCTTCCATCCCGACGCTACCATCTTCACCCAGACCACTGTGTACAAGTACGATACGCTGGCCAACCGCCTTCGCGAACTTTCGTTCCTGAACAAGGGCATCAAGATCACCCTCAGGGACCTCCGCGAGATGGTCGACGAGTTCAAGGTGGACGAGAACGGCAACAACAAGGCCACCGGCAACCAGGTGTTCCGCAGCGACGTCTTCTATTCCGAGAAGGGCCTTTCCGAGTTCATCACCTACCTCGACGCTGACGCCGCCCACCTCATTCCCGAGCCGGTCTGCGTCACCTCCGACAAGATCATCCCCATCGATATCGCCCTCCAGTACAACGACGGCTATACCGAGAAGATCTATTCCTACGTCAACAACATCAACACCATCGAAGGCGGTACGCACCTCCAGGGCTTCAAGATGGGCCTCACCCGTTCCCTGAAGAACTATGCCGACCGCAACAAGCTGATGGAGAAATACAAGGGCGACGACCTCAAGCAGAGCGACTTCCTCGAGGGCCTCACCGCCGTCGTGTCGGTCAAGGTCGCAGAGCCCCAGTTCGAGGGCCAGACCAAGACCAAGCTCGGCAACACCGAGGTCACGTCCGCCGTCTCCCAGGCCACCGCTGCCGCGATGGACAACTATCTCGAGGAGAATCCCAAGCTCGGCAAGCTCATCGTCGAGAAGGTCATCCTCGCCGCTACGGCCCGCAACGCGGCCCGCAAGGCGCGCGAGCAGGTCCAGCGCAAGACCGTGCTCTCCGGCGCGGGCATGCCCGGCAAGCTCGCCGACTGCTCCGAGCGCGACCCCGAGAAGTGCGAGATCTTCCTCGTCGAGGGAGACTCCGCAGGCGGCACCGCCAAGCAGGGCCGCGACCGTCGCACCCAGGCCATCCTCCCGCTCCGAGGCAAGATCCTCAACGTGGAGAAGGCTGCCGCCGACCGCGCTTTCGACAGCCAGGAGATCCAGAACATCTATACGGCCCTCGGCGTGACCGTGGCGCTGGAGGATGAGACCGGCGAGAAGCACATGGACCTCAGCAGGCTCCGCTACCACAAGGTCGTCATCATGACCGATGCCGATGTGGACGGCTCGCACATCGCCTGCCTGATCCTGACGTTCTTCTTCCGCTATATGTTCGACCTCATCAAGAACGGTTACGTGTATCTCGCTACGCCGCCGCTCTACCTGGTGAAGAAGGGCAAGGAAGAGATTTACTGCTGGACCGAGGAGCAGCGCGAGGAGGCCGCCAAGCGTCTTGGCAAGGGCTCCGACAGGGGCTACACCGTCCAGCGCTACAAAGGTCTCGGAGAGATGTCCGACGTGCAGCTGTGGGACACCACCATGAACCCTGCACGCAGGCGTCTCCGCCAGATCACCATCGAGAACGCGGCCCAGGCCGAGCGTACGTTCTCGATGCTCATGGGCGACGACGTACCGCCTCGCAGGCAGTTCATCGAGGAGAACGCCCACTACGCCAATATTGATGCATAATAAGTGTAAAAAACCATAAATCACCATGTTAGACATTTTTGACAGAATCGAAAGGGACTCGGGCGGTCCTATCGGACAGTACTTTGAGCAGGGCTTCGGCTATTACATGTATCCCCGTCTCGAGGGCGAACTCGGCCCCCATATGATTTTCAACGGCATGCCGGTGCTCAACTGGAGCCTCAACAACTATCTCGGACTGGCCAACCATCCCGAGGTGCGCAAGGCTGACGCGGAAGCCGCCGCGCAATGGGGTCTCGCTTACCCTATGGGTGCGCGCATGATGACCGGCCATACCCGTTACCATGAGGCTCTCGAGCGCAAGTTCGCGGAGTTCGAAAAGAAGGAGGACGCGTTCCTTTACAATTTCGGCTATCAGGGTATCGTCTCCACCATCGACGCACTTACCGCCAGGCATGACGTCATCGTATACGACGCCGAGTGCCATGCCTGCCTGCTGGACGGCATCCGCCTCCATATCGGCAGCAAGTACAAGTATCGCCACAACAACATGGCCGACTGCGACAAGGTCCTCGCCCGCGCCTGCAAGGAGGCGGACGAGAACGGCGGCGGCGTGCTCCTCATCACCGAAGGTGTATACGGCATGACCGGCGCGCTTGGCAAACTGGACGAGATCGTCGCTCTCAAGAGCAAGTACAATTTCCGTATCCTGATCGATGACGCCCACGGCTTCGGCCTTCTTGGAGAGCATGGCCGCGGCACGTCGGAGCATTTCGGCGTGATGGACGGCATCGACCTCTATATCGGCGCCTTCGCCAAGTCCATGGCCTCCATCGGCGGCTTTGTGGCCGGCCCTCACAGCATCATCAACTACCTGCGCGCCAACATGCGCTCGCAGATGTACGCCAAGTCCCTCCCCATGCCGCTCGTCATCGGCAACATCAAGCGCATGGAGATCATCGACAGCCCTGAGGGCGACGAGCTCCGCAAGAAATGCTGGACCATCACCCACGCCATCCAGGAAGGCTTCAAGAAGGAAGGCTTCGACATCGGCGAGGCCCAGGCCTGCGTCACCCCCGTCCATATCAAGGGCGGCGTCGCACAGGCGACCAAGATGGCCAAGGACCTCAGGGAGAACTACCGCATCTTCTGTTCGATGGTCATTTACCCTGTCATCCCCAAGGGTATGGTGATATTCCGCATCGTTTCCACCGCCGCGCACACCATGGAGGACGTCAATTACACTCTCAACGCCTTCAAGGAGATCAAGGCTAAGCTTGACGCCGGAGAGTACGACGGAGACGACGTGGCCGCCATGACCGTCGAATAGCATGGATACCGCATACTTCAAGGACAAAGTTGTAGTCATTACGGGAGCCAGCTCGGGTATCGGGCTGGCTACCGCCAAATTGTTCGGCTCGTACGGAGCGCGTGTCGTGATGGCCGCGCGGTCGTTCGAGAAGATGTGCGGGCTTGCCCCTCAAGTGTCGTCGGATCCTGACCGGGTATTGTGCGTCCGTGCGGACGTATCGGTCGAGGACGACTGCCGCAACCTCATCGATGCGGCCGTCGCAAGGTTCGGCGGCATCGACATCCTGGTCAATAATGCCGGAGTGTCGATGCGCGCCATGTTCAAGGACCTCGACCTCAAGGTCATCCGCACGTTGATGGATGTAAACTTCTGGGGGACTGTATATTGCACCAAGTATGCGCTGCCCTGGCTCCTCAAGTCCAAAGGCTCCGTGGTCGGCATAGTCTCCATTGCCGGCTTCTCCGCACTTCCGGCGCGTACCGGCTACTCAGCCTCGAAATACGCGATCCGCGGCTTTCTTGACACGCTTCGCATCGAGCATCTCAAGGACGGTCTCAACGTCCTCGTCTATGCTCCCGGATATACTTCGTCCATGGTCCGCCGCAACGCCCTTACGGCCGACGGTTCGGCCCAGGGTGAGACTCCGCTCGACGAGAGCAAGCTGATGAGCGCGGAGGTCGTCGCGGCCAAACTTGCGAAGGCCTTGTATCACAGGCGTTCGCAGGTCACGCTCAGTTTCCTTGGACGGCTCACCGTCTATGCACACCGGCGGTTCCCACGCTTTACGGACAGGATGACCTACCGTTACATCGCCAGGGAACCCAACAGCCCTTTCAACTAGCAGCCCATGAAAGTCTCCGGAATCCCTCCAGCACTAAAGACCTGGCTCCCTTTCATCGTCCTCTTCGTGTTCCTTGCGCTTATCCTGCCCAGGAGCCCGAAGTTCGGTTACGATTACAGGAAAGGTTCGGAGTGGAAGTATGAGACCCTGTACGCACAGTTCGATTTTCCAATCCTCAAGACCGACGAGCAGATAAGGGAGGAGAGGAGCCGTTCCGTCTCAAGCGTCATTCCGTACTACAAGTATTCCGAAGACATCGTCAACAAGAACCTCAGGGCCGCTGAAGCCCTTTCCCTCGGAAAGGATGCGGCACTCAAGCCCGCGATAGTCTCCATTATCCGTGATATTTATGCGCAGGGCGTGGTATCTGACGAGGGCGTCAAGGTTGACCGTAACGCCACCGACCTCTCCGAAGAGGTGCTGTACGTCCAGAAGGACAAGCGCGCGACCAAGGTTCCTGTCACCGAGATCTACAAGCAGACCGACGCCAAGTCCAAGCTGATCGCGGAGATGGGTAAGACCTACAAGAGCTACAATCTTGACTCGGTCTTCAAAGCCAACTCCGTATACGACCTCATCGTCCCCAACCTTGTCTATGATCGCCAGACCACCGAAGTGGTGCATGCGGAGTCGGCTCCGTCCATCTCTCCCACCCAGGGGTTCGTGAACGCCGGCCAGCTGATAGTCTCCAACGGTGAGATCGTCACGGCTGAGGTCGCTCAGTTGCTTGATTCATATAAGGTTGAGTATGAGGCGAATATGGGCTACGGCACTCCGAGGGCGCTGCAGTGGGCAGGCAATATCCTGCTAGCCCTCGTGCTCTCACTTGCGTTGTACCTGGCTGTGTTCTTCACCAGCCGCAAGGCGCTCAAGGAGCCCAACAAGGTCTGCTACATCATTCTCGTATTCGTGATCTCCACGCTTTGCGCCATCCTTATCGGGCGTTCGCAGCCACTCTACCTTTTCATGGTTCCGTTCACGCTGCCCGCCCTTTGGCATCAGGCGTTCTTCAGGAACAAGATGGTCCTGCCCTTGTACATTGTAACGCTGCTCCCGCTGCTGATTTTCTCGCATTACGGAGCGGTGATCTTCATGATGTTCCTGTTCGCCGGATTCGTCGCAATTTACGCTTTCAGGTATTTCTATAAGGGATGGAAGCAGTTCATCACCGGGCTGATCATCTTCCTGGCACTGGCTGTGACCTATTTTGGTTTCCGTTTCATCGATTCGATCGGCGGGAACGTGGCGCTGACGCTGACATTCCTGTTCATCGGATCGATCCTTACCGTGCTTGGATATCAGTTGGTTTTCCTCTTCGAGAACATGTTCAACCTGGTTTCCAACTCCAGGCTGGCTGAGCTGGGCGATACCAGCAATAAGCTTCTCCGCGAACTTGAGTCCAAGGCTCCGGGCACCTTCCAGCATTCGTTGCAGGTCATGAGCATGGCCGATGCGGCGGCGCGCTCGATAGGCGCGAACGTGTTGCTGGTGCGCGCCGGCGCCCTTTACCACGATATCGGCAAGATGAGCAATCCCCAGTGCTTCATCGAGAACGAGGCCCTGCTGCCTTCGGAGGACAAGAACGGCTATCATACAGGTCTTGACTCCCGTCAGAGCGCCAGGGATATCATCGCCCATGTCAAGGACGGAATGGAGCTTGCAGACCGTTACAAATTGCCCCAGGTCATCAAGGATTTCATCCTTACGCACCATGGCACTACGCGTACCGGTTATTTCTACAACAAGTATATCAACGAGGGAGGTGATCCGTCGGATGCCGCTGATTTCTATTATCCCGGCGTAAAGCCGTTTACCAAGGAGCAGGTGATCCTGATGCTGTGCGACTCCATCGAAGCGGCGTCGCGGACTCTGAAAGCATCGACTCCGGAGGCGTATTCCGAGTTCGTTGAGAAGATGGTCGACGACAAGATGAAGTCAGGCCAGTTCGACGAGTCCTCCATCTCGATCAGCGAGCTCAATACGGTCAAGGAAAGCCTCAAGTCCTACCTTGCCCAGCTCTATCACGAGAGGGTGGTCTATCCCAAGATGAAAGCGAAGCCGACGCATTGATTATTTGAGAATTAATGCCTATCTTTGCCGCCCGTTCCAGAATAGCAATAAAACAACAGACATACAATGAACATCGAAAAGAAACAGATTGATGATCTCAACATCAAGCTTACGCTGAACATCGCTGCAGACGACTATGCACCGATCAAGAAGAAGAAGTTGAACGAACGCCGCCGCACCGCCGAATTCAAGGGTTTCCGCAAGGGTATGGTCCCTGCTTCCCTCATCGAGCGCGTCTATGGCGAGCAGTGCCTCGGTGATGCCGTCAACGACATCATCTCCGAGCAGCTCGGCAAGTACATGGAGGAGAGCGGTCTCAACTTCATCGGTGAGCCTCTGACCAGCGAAGACCAGCCGGAGATCGAGTGGAAGGACGGCAACGACTTCACGTTCATGTTCGACCTTGCCGTCGCTCCGAAGATCGATTTCGAACTTTCTTCCTCTGACAAGGTCGTCAACTATACCATCAAGTCCACGGCTGTCGCCAAGGAGGAGATGAAGCGCAACATGCTCATGCAGTACGGTGAGATGCAGGAGGTTGAGGCTCCCACCCCCGAGTCCTATCTCTATGTCGACCTCGAGAATGACGACAAGACCGTCGAGAACGGTTACATCTCCATGCGTGACGTGACCGAGGCCATGAAGCCCGCCCTCATGGGTGTCAAGGCCGGTGACAAGCTCGAGCTGAACATCAACGAAGTGCTCGACCGCGAAGGTGACCGCGCCACCCTGCTCAAGGTCAAGAAAGAGGATCTTGCCGGCATCAATCCCGTGTTCAACGCTACCGTGGTGAACATCAAGAACTTCGAGGCTGCCAAGCCGACTCCCGAGACTTTCGACCGCATCTTCGGCGAGGGCAATGTCAAGACCGAGGAAGACTTCGAGAAGGAGGTCGCCAACCGTCTGGCGGAGAACTACCGCCAGGAGAGCGACTACCGCCTCGGCAAGGATATCAAGGACTATCTCGTCAAGAAGGCTGACATCAAGCTTCCCGAGGATTTCCTCAAGCGTTGGCTCTACACCATCAACAAGGAGAAGTATACGATGGAGGACATCGAGAAGGAGTTCGATTCGTTCCTTGCTGACTACAAGTGGCAGCTCGTCAGCGACTACCTGATGAAGAAGTTCGATCTCAAGATCGACCGCAACGACCTCAGCGAGGCTGCACATGGCTACGTGGCATATCAGTATGCGATGTACGGCATGGCCAATGTCCCGTCCAACTTCATCGACGAGGCCGCCCAGAAGATGCTCAACGACCGCCAGCAGGTCGAGCGCCTCTCCGAGCAGGTCGCCGAGCAGAAGGTCATCGCCGCCGTCAAGGACATCATCTCCTTCGACAAGAAATCCATCTCCGTCGAGAAGTTCCGCGAGCTGAAATAAACTCTTCGCACAACCGTTGAAAAACAGAGCGCCGTCCAGACGCTCTGTTTTTTTGCAAAAATGTGCTAACTTTGAATGATTGAAGAAAGATTTGTGTCGGATAGAAGTATATAGAGATATGAAAGAGTTTGAGAAATACGCGAGGATGGAGCGGGGGATAAGCTCCATGACCCTGCACCGTTTCGAGTCGGTGTACGACTCGTATATCAACCCCACGATCATAGAGGAGCGGAAGCTCAATGTCGCTTCGATGGATGTGTTCAGCCGTTTGATGATGGACCGCATCATCTTCCTGGGAGTACCCATCGATGATGATGTGGCCAATATCATCCAGGCGCAGCTGCTGTTCCTGGCCTCGACCGACCCTACTGCGGATATTTCCCTGTACCTGAATACTCCGGGCGGGCAGGTGAGCAGCGGGCTCGGTATCTACGACACGATGCAGTTGGTGGAGCCGGATGTGGCGACCATCTGCACGGGGCAGGCCGCCTCGATGGGCGCCGTGCTGCTCTGCGCCGGCGCGCCCGGCAAGCGCTCTGCGCTGCCACACTCCAAAGTGCTGATCCATCAGCCTTTGGGCGGCGCCAAGGGCCAGGCCAGCGACATCCTCATCGCGGCCAAGGAGATTGAGAAATGCCGCGCCGAGCTCGTCGGCATCATAGCCGAGCATACCGGTCAGCCTTACGACAGGGTGTTCGCCGACGCTGACCGCGACTTCTGGATGACCGCCCAGGAGGCCAAGGAATACGGCATGGTGGACGAGATCCTTACGAGAAAGAAGAAATAGGCATGGCATCCTCCAAGAACAACAAGACCGGACGTCACTGCTGTTTCTGCGGCCGCGGCGAGGATGAGGTGAACCTGCTCCTAAGCGGCATCGACGGTTATATCTGTGACGACTGCGTGAAGATGGCAGGGGAGTATCTCGCCGAGCTGGGACATGCCCGCGAGAAAGAGGCTCCCGCCATCAAGGTGGGCGAACTCCAGAAGCCGAAGGCCATCAAGGAGTTCCTCGACCAGTACGTCATCGGGCAGGAACGCGCCAAGAAGCTCCTGTCCGTGGCGGTGTACAACCACTACAAGCGTATCAACCACAACCTCGTGGAGAAACCTGACGACGGCGTCGAACTCGAGAAGTCCAACATCCTCATGGTCGGTCCTACCGGTACCGGCAAGACCTTGATGGCCAGGACTATAGCCAAGATGCTCGATGTTCCGTTCACCATTGTGGACGCCACCGTCCTGACCGAGGCCGGCTATGTGGGCGAGGACGTGGAAAGTATCCTTACACGTCTCCTCCAGGAGGCCGATTATGATGTAAAGAAAGCTGAGCGCGGCATAGTCTTCATCGACGAGATCGACAAGATAGCCCGCAAGAGCGACAACCCTTCCATCACCCGCGACGTGTCCGGCGAGGGAGTGCAGCAGGCAATGCTCAAGCTCCTCGAAGGCAATGTCGTAAACGTTCCGCCGAAGGGCGGCCGCAAGCATCCTGAGCAAGATTTCGTCCACGTCAATACGGAGAATATCCTCTTCATCTGCGGCGGCGCGTTCGAGGGCATCGAACGCCGGATCGCCCAGCGCCTCAATACCCAGGTTATCGGCTTCGGCGCGTCCGGAAAGCAGCGCATCGACAAGGAGAATCTTCTCCAGTATGTGTCAGCGATGGATCTCCGAGGCTATGGACTCATCCCGGAGATCATCGGCCGTCTGCCTGTCATCACCTATCTTGACGCCCTTGACCGCGATGCCCTAAAGAGCATCCTGACCGAGCCCAAGAACGCCATCCTGAGGCAGTACGAGAAGATATTCGAGATTGACGGGCAGAAACTTGTCATCGACCCGGAGGTCCTTGACCTCATAGTCGATACCTCTATTAAGAATAAACTCGGCGCCAGAGGGCTGCGCAGTATCTGCGAGCAGATCATGAACGACGCCATGTACGAGGCCCCGTCTTCGGGAGAGAAGACCTTCCACATCACCCTCGACTACGCCAAGTCCAAACTTGAGAACCAGATATGAAAAACTGCGGGCTTTCACCCGCAGTTTTTTAATAATACTTGTAGAACAATGCTATAGACTCCATTCCGGCGAAGAACTGCTTGAGCAGGTAACTCTCGTTGGGGGAGTGGATGGTGTCGCGCTCGAGGCCGAAGCCCATGAGGAGCGGATCGATGCCGAGGATCTTCTGGACCTCGGCCAGGACCGCGATGCTGCCGCCGCCGCGCGAGGGTACGGGCTCGATGCCGTAGACCTCGCCCATGGCGCGCGCGGCAGCCTTGTAGGCCTCGGAACTGATCGGGATGAGGAAGCCGTCGCCGCCTTCGCACTCCTTGATCTCGACCTTGACGCATTTGGGTGCTATTGACTTGAAGTGCTTGGCGAAGAGTTTGGTGATCTCGCCGCTCTTCTGGTCGGGGACCAGCCGCATCGAGATCTTGGCGTGGGCTTCGGACGGGAGGACCGTCTTGGCGCCCTCGCCGGTGTAGCCGCCCCAGATGCCGCAGACGTCCAGGCACGGGCGGATGCCCGTGCGCTCGAGCGTCGTATAGCCTTTCTCACCTCGTATGTCCTTGATATCCAGGAACTCCTTGTATTCCTTCAGGTCGAAGGGAGCGCGGGCGAGCATCTTCCGGTCCTTGCGGGAGAGCTCAACTACCTTGTCGTAGAAGCCGGGGACGTTCACCCTGCCGTCCTCGTCATGGAGCGTCGCGATCATCTCGCACAGCACCGTGATTGGATTGGCGACGGCTCCGCCGTAATGGCCGGAGTGCAGGTCCTTGTTGGGACCGGTGACCTTGACTTCGAGGTAGGACAGTCCGCGCATGCCGCAGTTGATGGACGGCACTTTCTCGGAGATCATGGTGGTATCGGAAACCAGGCAGACATCGGCCGCCAGGCGCTTCTTGTTCTGCTTTATCCAAGCCGGAAGGTTAGGACTGCCGATTTCCTCCTCGCCCTCGAACATGAACTTGACGTTGTGGTGCAGCTGCCCTGTGCGGACGAGGAACTCGAACGCCTTGATATGCATGAAGAGCTGGCCCTTGTCGTCGTTTGCGCCGCGGCCCCAGATGGCCCCGTCATGTATGACGGGCTCGAAGGGGTCTGTGCGCCACTTATCCAGCGGCTCCGGCGGCTGGACATCGTAGTGCCCGTAGACCAGGACGGTCTTGAGGGCAGGGTCAACCATTTTCTCGCCATATACGACGGGGTTGCCGTCGGAAGGCGAGACTTCCGCGAAGTCGGCGCCGGCCTCCATGAGGAGGACGGCCAGCCGTTCGGCACAGCGGCGCATGTCATCCTTGTGCTCAGCCTTCGCGCTGATGGAAGGGATGCGCAGCAGCGAAAACAGCTCTTCGTAGAAACGTTCCTTGTTCTGTTCGATGTAATTCTTCATATAAAACGCTAATCTTCAGTGAGTTCAAATCCGAAATACTCTCCCTTGCGGGCGGTAGGCACGCCGGTCTTCATCCAAGCCGGCATCGGGTCGCCCTTGAGGTAATGGTCGAAGAACTGCTGCAGGCGGACGGAGAGGTCCTTTGCGTTGCGGCGTTCTGCCAGGTTGTGGGCTTCGTTGTTGTACTCCAGCAGCCATGCGGGATGGCCGAAGCGGCGGAGTGCCATGAAGAACTCTATGCCCTGGTACCACGGTACGGCTCCGTCATTGTCGTTATGCATGATGAGTACCGGCGTGGTGACGTTCTGGGTATGGAAAACGGGGGAGTTCTCGATATAGAGGTCCAGGCCGCCTTCGTCCCAAAGGGACTTGCCGATGCGGCTCTGGCCATGCTCGTACTGCATGGCGCGGACCATTCCGGACTCCCAGCGGATGCCGCCGTACGCGCTGGTCATGTTGCCGACGGGCGCTCCCGCGCCGGCCGCGGCAAACATGTTGGTGCGCGTCACGAGGTATGCGGTCTGGTATCCGCCCCAGCTCTGGCCCTGGATGGCCATCTTGTCCTTGTCGATGAACGGGAACTGCTCGCACATGGCTTCCGCACCGGAGCAGATGCAGTTGTAGGCGCTCTCGCCGGGGTGTCCGTCCTTGTAGACGATGTCCGGTACGAACACTATGTATCCGCGGCTGGCGTAGAACGTGAGGTTCACGGTGGAACGGCTCGGAGCTGGGGCTACATAGTTGTACAGGGTCTCGGAATTCTTCTCATAGAAGTAGATGATCATAGGGTACTTCTTCGCGGGATCGAGATTCTCCGGAGTGAGAAGGATGCCGTCGAGAGGAGTGCCGTCGTAGGCTTTCCAGTGCACCAGGCGCTTGTCCGCCCAATTGTACTCAGCCTGCTGGGGATTGATGGAGGACCATCTCTTTTCGGAACCCCAACGGTCAAGTGTCGTGTAGACATCCGGTGATTCCTTGTAACTGCCTTTCTTGTAAGCGATAACCTCAGCGTCCTTGGCCTTGGCAATGCTGGTGAAGGCATACTTGTCGGTGAAGCAGCTGAGAAGGCCGGGCTTGTCGACATTTATCGTGGCGATGCCGTTCTCCTTGGTGGTGCGGTCGAAGACGGTGAGGAACACTTCGTCCTTCTTGCCTATGGTCTTGGTGACACCGAGACGTGTGAGTGCAGCCGGGATATCGCTGCGCTCGTAGTTGGCGTAGCTGAGCTGAAGGTTGCCGCTGCGGCCCTTGCCCTGTGTCAGGCAGGTGGCGTATTTGCCGTCGGGCTGGATCTTCCAGATGTCGTATTTGTCGGAGAGAAGGAACGCCTCGTCGCCGTCCAGCCAGTGCGGACGGTCGACGGCCGGCGGCGGAGCCGGGTGGTCATCCTCGTCGTCGTAGAACGGAACGCCTGCCGCAGCCGTGACATTTAGGCTCACGCCGTCCGCCATACGGTAAGTGTGCCAGCCGAGGTCGTCGTCGCTGAACCAGTAGATATATTTGCCGCCCGGCGAGACATTGGCCGTGCCGTTGAGCTTCTCAAAGAGAAGGCGGCGTGCGCCGGTGTTCATGTCCACGAGATAGACATCCTGGAAGCTGTTGCTGTCCCATGTGGAACTGATCTGGTAGGGCTTGTTGTCACGCACGAGAGCCCACTGGCCTTCCGCTCCGTTGAAGTAGCTTGTCGTTGCTGTGAGCTCGTGGTTGAGGCGGATGAGCTTGTGGCGGTCGGCGCCGAGGTTGATGACCGACTCGTAGGTGGCGGCCTTCAGCTGTGAGGCGCGGGCTTTCTGGATGGGTGGGGTCATGTAGATGTCATAAGCCCAGATGTCCAGCTGTGCGGTCTCGAAGTCAATGATCGTGGTGTCTTTAGGAGGGAGACACTCGGCGATGCCGAGGAGGACGCGGGTGGAATTCTTGGAGAAGGCAGGGGAGCCGTTCTCGGTGACGCAGAGCTTGCCGTCAACGGTATAGTCCTGAGGGATAAGCTCTTCGACATTCTCCACGAGCTGGGCCTTGCGGCCCTTGCCTTGAAGGAGTTCTTCGTAGAGGATGACGGAACAGTGCTTGTTGCCGGTGGAGTTGGAGTCGGCGGAAGCCAGGAACACAAGCTTGTCGCCAGGGTCGTTGAAGTTGGGCAACGAGTAGAACTTCTTGCCCTCGGAGAGGGTCTTGCGGCTCATCGAAGGGAGCTTGAACAGAGCGACCTCGTCCTTGGACAGGGAGTCTTTCTTGTCCTTCTTGAACACGACGGCCAGACGGTCTCCAAACCGGTCGAAACCGTATTTGTCGACATTCTTCAGCGTATCGGACTGACCGGTGCCGGGATAGAACACGACAGTGATCTTCTCGGCCTTGGGAGCAGGCTTGACGGTGTCGGGTACTTCCTTCTTCCACTCGGTCTGGTAGGCGATGACATTGCGCCTCTCGAGCGTGCTCTTGAAAGCGCTGACATTCGCTATCTTCTTGAGCTCAAAAGTGTTGAGATCCACGATACCGAGGCTGTCCTTGGGCATGTCATCGGCTTTTTTCTTGTCGATCCTGGCCTGACGGGTGGCGGCGTAGGGCGCCTTGATCGTGAATACGGCCCAGCGGCCGTCGCGCGAGATCGTGGCAGCGCCGCCGCGATTCACCTTGAGTTCGCGGCCCGTTGCCGTTTCGACTATGACAAGCTCGGCGTCACCCTGCTGCGGGGTTATCTGGTAGGCCATGATGCGCCCGTCGTCGGTGAGGACCGGGGCGGTCGTGCTCTGCCAGTCGTCATAGACGGTGTGGTCAAGCACCTTTTTCTGTGCTGTGGCGGTGATGCATACCAGCACGCAGGCCGCCAGTGTCAAAGTCCGTTTCATAGATAGTCGTCAAAATAGTTGGTAACTTTCTGCATAAGATGTTCCCTCCATGCTCCGGTGACATTGTGCTCGGAGACTGGGTAGGGGAAATAGTCCACCTGGATGTTGTTTTCGATGCATTCCTGGATGAAGCTTAGGGAATGCTCCCATACGACGGTGTTGTCGATGGCACCCTGGCAGATAAGGAGTTTGCCCTTGAGGTCCTTGGCCTTGTTGATGAGCGAGGTCTTCTCAAATCCTTCGGGATTGGTCTCGGGATTGTCCATATAGCGCTCGCCGTACATGACCTCGTACCATTTCCAGTCGATGACCGGACCTCCGGCCACTCCGACCTTGAATACGTCGGGATAGTTGGTGATCAGGGAGATGGTCATGAAGCCGCCGTAGCTCCAGCCGTGGACGCCGATGCGGTCTGAATCGACATACGGCAAGGTGCGGAGCCAGTCTATGCCGACCATCTGGTCGGCCATCTCAGCCTGGCCGCACTGGCGGTTGATGGCCTTCTCGAAGGCCGCGCCGCGGTGCTCGGTGCCGCGGTTGTCCTGCACATATACGATGTATCCGCGCTGGGCCATCAGCATCTCCCACATGCGGACGCTACCGAGCCATGTGTCGGTAACCATCTGGGAATGAGGGCCTCCGTAGACATAGAGGACTACCGGATACTTCTTCGAAGGATCGAAATTGGCCGGGAGGAACATGCGGTAGTAGTTGTCGTACAGGCCGTCGGCGCTCTTGACGGTGCCGAGGCGGACTTCACCGGTACGGTAGCCCGCGAGCGGGTCGTCGGCGGTGAAGAGATTGCGCACGAGCTTGCCGTCGGCAGAACGGAGGTCGACTACGCGCGGGACGTTGAAACTGCTGTAGCTGTCGATGAAATATTTGCAGTCGGGTGAAAGCGAGACACTGTGCCATCCGCGCTCGGAGGTGAGGCGCTGCGGAACGCCTATCCTTGCCTTGGCAAGCTCCTGCCTGCGGTTCTGGCGAACTTCGACGCGGAAGAGGTGGCTCTCGATGGGGGAGACCTCCGCGGAGCTGTAATACACATACTGGCCGTCATTGGTCACGTAAGTGACTTCGGCATCGGTATTTACGAGTCTGCGAACGGTTCCCAGGGTGTCGCAGAGGTAGAGATTCTTGTATCCGTCGCGGTTGTCGGTGGAGTACAGGAACTGATACGTGCCCTTCAGGAAGAACAGATGCTCATAAGGCTCCACCCACTGGTCGTTTTCCTCGTTCAGGAGGTTGCGTACGAATGCTCCCGTGGCCGCGTCGTACATGTTGAGGTGCATGTGATGCTGCGGCCGGTCAAGGACCTGGATGAAGATGTAACGGTCGTCCGGGCTCCAGCTGATGTTGGTCAGGTAGCGTTCTTCGTCGAAGTCAGTCACTTTCATATAGACAGTCGTGCCCTTCTCTATGTCGTAAACCCCGAGCGTGACGTGCTCGGAGGCCATTCCGTTCATGGGATACTTGAAAGTCACGAGCTCTCCGGTGCGCGTCTTGATGTTGAGTATTGGGAAATCCGTCACGCGCGATTCGTCCTTGCGGTAGAATGCAATCCTGCGGCCGGAGGGGGACCAGTATATACCCTCGCCGATGCCGAACTCGTTGCGGCTGACGCTCTGGCCGAAGGTGATCTGGTCACTGACGCTCTCGGCGACTGTCAGCCGCGCGCCCTGCGCGGTGATGCAGTACAGGCTGTGGCCTTCGGTGAAGGCGTATGCTCCCTTGCCGTTCGGGGTGATGTCGCCGGCCCCGCGGGGGATGGCCCTCCGGGCCTCGTCCGCCGCGGGCTCATAGCCGGAGACCTCTCCGGCTATCGTGGATACCTTGATCCCGTCCGCGTCGCGGAACAGGTAGGAGCCTTCGTCCTGCCATTGGGCTGAGAAAGATGCGGCGTAGCCCGTCCTAGAGACGGTGACATCCTTCATAGTGAAATCCTTTCCGGAATCCTGGGCCGGATGCCTGTCCAGAACGGTTTGCGCCCCGACGCTTGACGACAGGGCGCAAAGGACCGTTATACAGGCCAGTAAACTATTTCTCATATCTGTTCCGTTGCAATCGGTATGACAGTGGTGCTGTTGTCGACCTCCCTTACGGAAATGATGCCGTCGACGATATACTTCTCCATACCCCTCCAGGGCAGTGCGCCGAGGTACTCCTTGTAGTGCAGCTCGACATTCTTTCCGCTGCAGCGCATCAGGGAGTCAGCTATGGCTTTGTCCACGACCGAGAAGTTGAACTCGTTTGACTGGATGCTGTTGGTGCCTTTCTGGCCCTTGAAACCCGATTGGATGAGCCTGCCTTCGAAGGTCTTGAATACATATCCCTTGTACATCAGCTGGTTGAGCTGTCCTGCCTTCACACCTTCTCCGAATACGAAGCAGAACTTGAAGAAGATGAATGCAGCCAGCGCCAGGACTAGCACTATGCTGCTGATGGTGATGATCTTTGCCTTGGTCTTCATAATCTATGATATCAATTGTATTTCCTTGTTTCCTGATTCACAAATATACTCAATAAAAAAATAAAGTCACGGCCTCGCCGTGACTTTATTTGCCTATCTTGAAGAAAGAAATGATTATTTCTTCCTGCTCTTGTATCTCTGGTAGAACTGGTCAACGCGACCGGCGGTGTCAACGATCTTGACCTTGCCGGTGTAGAAGGGATGAGAGGTGTTGGAAATCTCAACCTTCACAAGAGGATACTCAACACCCTCGATATCGATGGTCTCCTTGGTATTGACGCAGGAGCGGGTGATGAATACATCTTCGTTGGACATATCCTTGAAAGCTACAAGACGGTAGGTTTCGGGATGGATTCCTTTTTTCATTTTACGTAAAATTAACTGTTTCGTTCAAACGGACCGCAAAGGTATGAATTATTTTCGCAAATTCCAACTATTATTTACTTAATGCGATACGGCTGTCCGTCATAGAGGACGTAGCGCTTGGCTTTCCGTATCCATTTCTGTTCCTCTAGCTTGACGTGCTCCTGTACGATGTCGAAGGTGATGCCTCCCTTGATGTACTCGGCAATGACTGGATCCGCGAGCTTGGAGAAGAAGTCGTCCCGTAGCGCGAACTGGGAGTAGCGGTCCTTGAAATAGCGGATAAGCTGTACTGTATGTAGCAAGGAATGGTATTCTGTCCCGGGCTCGAGGATGATCTGGTATCCGGAGCATTTCTCCCCTTTGTACAGGCCTGCGGAAGGCTTGAAGGTGCAGGGACGCATCATGACTCCCTCCGGAGAGGGAGGGGAGTCCAAGGTCCCGGGCACGATGAACGGGGCGCCGAAATACTCGTACGGGCGCGCCGTCCCTATGCCCGGAGTGATGTTGGTGCCGTTCCAGAGGCCGCCGCCGCTGTACATGTAGCATGTGAACATGCCGGGAATGTCCGAAGCGGGGGCGATGGTCCACGGCATCAGTACCCTGTTGATGTCTGTCGCGCGGGCGGATATGATATGGAGCGGGAAGCGGGCGCCTATCTCATTGTAGTACAGGTGGCAAAGCTCTCCTAGAGTCAGGCCGTGACGGTGCGCGATCTTCGGCACCCAGGGCTCGTTGTCGACCACGGGCATGGAACCTTCCACGACCCTGCCCGCAGGGTTGTCGTGGTCCACGACATAAAGGGACGGCACAGAGGGATAGTCCTCTCCATCCTCCATCTCGAGGAGCACGGTCATGAGGTGGAATACGTCGCGTGTGTAGTTGAAATATCTCGCACCAGCGTCCTGGATCTCGACCACGATGGCGTTGAGATCCTCGAGGTCTTCGCGCCTGAACGGTATGTGCTCCGTATCCGGGCTGAGTTCGGCATCGGAAGGGCTGAAAACCCGTACGAGGTTGCCCCTCTCGCGGAAGATGTCATGCATGTACCGTCCGGAAGCGGTATCCCAGCAGTTCTGGGTGCAGAAACATGCCACCTTCCCGTCGATGAGGGCCTTGTCCAGCTGGTCCTCCAGTCTCGTGGTCCTGAAAGAGAACATCGCCTACCCCTTGATGATGCCTTCGGCAATGCTGATGACGCGCGCGGCAAGGGCCTCGGCGGCCTCCTGCGTCGGGGCCTCGGCATATATGCGTATGATGGGCTCGGTGTTGGAGCGGCGCAGGTGGACCCACTGGCGTTCGGCTTCGAAGTCGATCTTGACGCCGTCGATGTCATTGATGCGCTCGTCCTTGAAGACCTCCTTCATCTGGGAGAGTATCCGGTCGATGAGGGCCTTGTCAGACAGCGAGATCTTGTTCTTGGCGATAAAATAAGGGGGATAGGTCTTCTTCAGCTCGGAGACCTTAATCTTCTTGTAAGCCAGGTTGCTGAGGAACAGTCCAACGCCTACCATGGCGTCACGGCCGAAGTGGCTGGCGGGATAGATGACTCCGCCGTTGCCCTCGCCTCCGATCAGTGCATTCTCCTCATGCATCTTTGTCGTGACGTTGACTTCGCCGACAGCCGCCGCCACATAGCGGCCGCCATGCTGCTCGGCGACATCGCGCAGGGCGCGGGAAGATGAGAGGTTGGAGACTGCTACCGGTTTATAAGGAGCCGTAGCCTCCTCGAGGGAAATCCCTTGTATCTCAGCGAGTTTCTCGGCTTTGGCGAAGAGATACTCCGCCACGCTGACAAGTGTATATTCTTCGACGAAAGGCTCGCCGTTCTCGCAGATGAAAGCCAGTCTGTCGACATCAGGGTCGACAGAGATACCCAGGTCGGCATGCTCGCGGACTACAGTCTCGCTGAGATCGGTGAGGTTCTGGGGCAGGGGCTCCGGATTGTGGGCGAAGTTCCCGTCAGGGGTGCCGTTGATCATGATGCATTCGACGCCCATGCGTTCCAGAAGGCGCTTCATTACGATGGCGCCGACGGAATTGACGGGGTCGAGCACCACCCTGAAACCGGCTTCGCTGACAGCCTCCTCATCGACCGCCTTGAGGTCGATGACGGCCTGGATGTGCTCGTCGGTGAAGTCGTGCTCGGTGATATGTCCCAATTCGTCTACGGGAGCGAAGTCGAACTCACCGCTCTCCGCGCAGTCCAGGATGGCCTGTCCCTCAGCCGCGTTCAGGAATTCGCCTTTCTCGTTGAGAAGTTTGAGGGCGTTCCACTGACGGGGGTTGTGCGATGCGGTGAGGATGATGCCGCCGTCCGCTTTCGCGAAAACGACCGCCATCTCCGTGGTGGGAGTGGAGGCGTAGCCGGCCTTGACCACGTCAACGCCGCAAGCTACGAGGGTGCCGCAGACAAGCTGCTCCACCATCTCCCCGCTCAGGCGGGCGTCCTTTCCTACCACGACCTTGTACCGCGAGCCGTCTGCATGCGGCCGGCGTTCGCGCAGCTTGGTGCAGTATGCGTATGTGAACTTGACGATATCTATGGGGGTGAGGCCTTCGCCGGCGGGGCCGCCGATGGTTCCGCGGATGCCCGAGATGGATTTAATGAGTGACATATTGAGCTCAGTTGTGATATAATGTGCAAATATGCAGAAAAAATTTGGAGGAATGAAAAAATTACCTAACTTTGCATTCCCAAACCACTATGCTGGGTTCGTATAACGGTTAGTACTCAAGATTCTCAATCTTGCAATAGGAGTTCGATTCTCCTACCCAGTACCAGAGACCTGCTGGAGACAGCGGGTTTTTTTGTTTTCAACCGCATTTTTATGAAGAAAGCTTCAATCTGCTTCGTTTCCCTGCTTCTGCTCTTCTCCTGCGGAGGCAAGACGTCCGATCCCGTCCGCGAAGCGATCACTTCCGAGATCATGGACAACATGTTACAGGATTTCACTGGCGTGGAGATTACGAAAGTGGAAAAGATTGATTCTACGACTTTCCGCACCGAACTGGACCGCCGCAAGAAGGCTTTCACCCTTAAGCGCGACGCCGACAGCGAGTTCCTTCTCAAGTACATGCAGGAAGGTAAGAAGAAGAATGCTTCGATCAAGTCCGATAGTTACATGAATGACCTCAGGATCCTTCAAGGGCTCGACAGTCTTGGTAAGGCCAATGCCGCTATCCTCGATGACGTAGCCTACTATGACTACAGGTTCAGCGCCACGGCCAAGGGGAAAGATGTAACGATGCAGTTCCGCGACGCGTATATCTCGATCACGCCCGACGGGCGCGTGATCAGCATGACCGCGGAGCGCCGCGACCTCCACAAGAGCGCTGGCCGCGTCATCCCGGGATACTATGAGTTGGTCAAGGGCTCCGATGAGGAAGAGGACTTCGAAGTAATTCTCTAGACGTTGTCCGCTCATCCAGTGTAGTCAGAGATTGATGCCTCTCGATCCGGGTATCACAAATCAAATCTAGTATATATTAGTCCCTTTTAGTGTCGCCATCTTGTGCGCAGAAGGGCCTTCTCCCTGTCCTCCGCACACAAATTTCCCGTTTTTGTGCGCCAATGGGTCCCTTTTTCCGTCCTCCGCGCACAAATTTGCCGTTTTCGTGCGCCAAAGGGCCTTTTCCCTGTCCTCCGCGCACAAATTTGCCATTTTTGTGCGCCAAAGGGTCTTTTCCCTGTCCTCCGCACACAAATTTCCCGTTTTTGTGCGCCAATGGGTCCCTTTTTCCGTCCTCCGCGCACAAATTTGCCGTTTTCGTGCGCCAAAGGGCCTTTTCCCAGTCTTCCGCGCACAAATTCGCCGTTTTCGTGCGCCAAAGGGCCTTTTACCTGTCCCTCGCGCACAAATTTGCCATTTTTGTGCGCCAAAGGGCCTTTTTCCAGTCCTCCGCGCACAAATTTGCCTTTTTTTGTCTTTTCCGGATTTAGGTTGACTCCGGATGGAGTCTATCCCTGATAGAAGTTGACTCTGGTTTAACGTTATCACTGGCGCAGGTTGACTTGCGTCTTTATCCCTGCTTTTGGTTGTTTTTCCAGGTCTTATCCCGTTCAGGGGTTGACTGACGGCCGTAGGCCGGAGGGAGACCCCTGAACGACGGACAAAGGTAAACTATTTTCAGGGATTTCCAATGCTTGTTTCTCTCGGATCGCATTCTCTCGGTAACTGGTCCAGTGCTTTTTGATTTCCCCTTCACAGAAGGCCGCCATGGCCGGCGTCATCATGTCGATGCTCATATGCGGCCGTTCGTTGTTGTAGAAGTCCACGGCGCGGGAGACGGCGGCAATGACATCGTCGATGTTGGAGAACCGCATATCCTTAAGAAGTTCGTTCTTCATCGTGTTGTTGATACGTTCCGCCTGTGCGTTGTCCTTGGGGTCACCCGTTTCGGTCATACTGATGCGGATGTGGTTGTTTTTCAGCCGCTTCACATAGTCTGAACAAGCATACTGGCAGCCGCGGTCGGAGTGATGGATAAGTTGTATGTCAGTCTTTCCGTCAAGGCGCTTCAATGCCATGTCAAGAGCCTCTAGAGGATAGACTGTCTCAAGCGTTGGCCCGACACTCCAGCCGACGATCTCCTCACTATAGGCATCCAGGATAAGGGACAGATAGCAGAAGACGTAGTGGCTGGCATCCAGCCAGATGACAATGTAGGTGATATCGCTTACCCACAACTGGTTGGACGCCGTCGGAATGAAGTCCTTCACAAGGTTGGGGTATGTAGGAAGGCCATGTGACGAGTCTGTCGTACGGGGTTTCCGCACCTTCAGACGGACTTTCAGATTATGCCTGTCAATAATGTCGGCAAACCAATCGCGGCCGATCGGATCATTACCCTTGAAGTCGCGCCTGTACATATGCCACAACTTGGTCCCGCCGATGCCAGGATCCCTTTCCCGGATATCCTTGATATACTCCAACGCAAAGGACTCTCTGGCCGCGTGGGCTAGGACCTTGGATTCGTCGTGCTTGTAATATGCCTGCTTCGTCACGCCAAACAGCTCGCAAAGATGTTGAACCTCATATCGCCTGGGGTTCTTCGCGTGCAGGTTCTCTACTGTTTGGCGCCAGCTTTTTTTCTGATCTGGATGTTGAACTTGGCTTCGGCGACATTGATGAGTTCGTCATACGCTTCTGCCTTGATCTCCGCTTTGGTCAGCTGCGCCCGCAGTTTCTTCAGTTCAGCCTGGAGTTCCTGAACATCCTTTGGAAGATCCTCGGTGGGGACTTCCGGAGAAGCAGGGACAGGAGACGGTATTGTTGCTTTGGCTTGTTTCATTGAGGATGCTACTTGCGGGTTCTCGGCTACAAAGTTAGCAATCCATCTCATAATTGTCTTCTGCCCGACCTCGGGAATTAGCTTTGATAGTCTCTTTCTCCCATAACCGGTCTGGAGATATAACTCAATGACACGGTCATAGTAGAGTTCTCGTTTCTTTGTTTGATAAATGAACATTGTTAACTCGTGTTTGCGAGTCAACTTTTTTCAGGGAAAGACATTTGTGCGCCAAATGGCCTTTTTCCAGTCCTCCGCGCACAAATTTGCCTTTTTCGTGCGCGGAGAGGGAGAGAGGGCGGAAAAACGAATAGGTCTGCTGCGGAGGACGCTATCAATACATCATAATAGATGGGGAGAGGAGTATACAGATGGGGAAGAGGAGTATACAGATGGGGGGAGAGGAGTATCTCTGTTTTAGGCGTTGTCCGTTGGGTTACGGTCAGACAGGATCCACGTCCAGAGTGATGTGGCCGGTGTATTTGTAAGACTTCTCGAAATCGCTGATAGTTTCGGCGATTTCTTTTTTTCGTGCCGGGAGGCGGCGGTCTTTTGGAAGGGTGATGCGGATGACGAGGGTGTCCGGGGCGGTCTCGCGGCCGCGGCGCGGGGCGAAGGGGCCGGCGAGGGTGAAAGAGCTGGTGGAGGCGAAGCCCTTCAAGGCTTCCGCCAGCAGGCCGGCCAACTTTGCGAGCCGCCCTGCGTTCGTGTCCCTGACGATGACATCTACCATGCGGGAATACGGCGGGAGATTGAAGGTCTTGCGCTCCTCGAGCAGGCGGAGGGAGTAGTCGTCGCCTTGGAGGAAAACCGGATGGCCTCCCTGGCGGGTCTGGACAAGCATGTGGCCGGGAAGTCTGCCGCGGAACTGCTCCAGAGTCTGCATGGTCTTCTCATCTGCACGGAAATCGTGCTTGTCCATGAGGACGTCTGCGTTAAGCAATACCAGCAGTGAGATATCGGAGATGTCCTTCCGTCGCGCTTCATTTACCGTGGCGAAACCTATATTATCCGTTTGTCCGGGGAAAACCCCTTCAACCTGTTCCTTGATGTCATTCATCGGTCCCCAAGGCCTAAGTATCAGCACTTTGCCTTTATTGTCAAGGATCTCGCCCATCCTTAAGATGAGGACGCGTGACAGGTCCCCGACCATTCCGCGCTTCCTGGCTTCGACAGAGGTGTCCACGATTTCCATGGCGCTTTCCTCAAGCGGTGTGCGTACGAGCGCGTATCTGCCGTTGATGCAGTTGTAGAGGGATTCCAGCGAAGGGGTGGGGGAGGACAGGAGTACGCGTGCTCCGTGTATGCTCCCGAGCATGACGGCAGAGTCGCGCGCTCCGTAGCGCGGGGTGCCGTCCTGCTTGTAAGCGATGTCGTGCTCTTCCTCCACAATGACGAGCCCCAGGTCTTTGAAAGGGAGGAACAGGGCCGAGCGTGTCCCGAGGACGAGTCTCGGCCTGTCGTTGCGGCGAAGGAGCGTAGCGACTTCGCGGCGGTTCCCGGCTGTCTCGGCAGAGTGGAACACGAGCACGGTGTCGCCGAAAGCCTCTGCGAGGACGGCCTGCAGTCTTTTGCTGAGAGTGATCTCCGGTACGAGCATCAGGACGCTGCGGCCGGCGGCGAGCGTGGCGCGCGCGGCCTCTACGAGGACGCCGATGCGCGCTGCTCCACCCTGCAGCAGGACGGTCGCGCCTTTGGCGAAAGCCGCCTGCACCTCTGCAAAAGCAGAATTGTTACTCTGTTCAGAGTGGCAGGAGAAGGATGCTAGATCTGTTGTCCCAGCCGGGAAGGAGGTGCCTGTCGCTTCACCATTCTCCAAAACCTCGAGTCTCCGCCGTATTTCAGTAAGCTCCGCCAGGATCCTGTCCCGTCCGGCTTCAAGCCCGGCCATGACCTTGGGATTGTGCCTCCCCTCCAATGCGGCTTCCTTCTTGGCAAGCCGCTCCTCGAGGGCGAGGATGCGTTTGCGGTAAAGCTCCGATGTGCGGGCTTTCATAAGTTCCCGGCGCTCTTCTGCCCTTGCACGTACTTCCTCGCCGGTTGTCTTGACGGCGGGATAGGCCATCTTGTAGACTTCGCCCATGGTGCAGAGATAATAGTCGGCCATGAAGCGCCAGAGCGCAAGCTCCTTCTCGCCGATCGGCTCCATGTGGCGCTCCACGGCATTTACCGGAAGGACCCTGTCAGGGTCCACTTCCGGCGACACGCCGGTCTCGCTGACCACGCCGATGTACTTGCGCCCGGCGAAGGTTACGCTCACACGCGCCCCTGTCCGGACCTCCTCGGAGATCCGGTAGCAGGGCTCCCACGCAAGCTTGAGCGGCAGGATGACCTTTATGTACTGCACCTCTTCCATGCTTATGCGAAGATAACGAAAAAAAGTGCATCCCCTTCAGAGGAGATGCACTTTTTTAAGATATGGTCCCTAAGGATTACTGGGCCTTGGCCTGGGCCTCGGCCTGCTTGATCATGTTCTCGTTGGCGGAGATGTAGACCTCGACGCGACGGTTCTGGGCACGGCCCTCGGCGGTCTCGTTGGACGCTACCGGCATGTGGTAGGACATGCCCTCGGAGGTCATCCTGCTGCCGGCGATGCCGCAGGACTTGAGATAGTTGAGCACGGACTCGGCGCGCTGCTTGGAGAGGCGCTCGTTGACTGCATCGCTACCGGTGTTGTCGGTGTGGCCATAGATGGTGATGTCAGTCTCGGGCATGTCAGCCATCTGGGAAGCAAACTTCGCGAGATTGGCCTTGGAGGCGGCGTTCAGGTCGGCCTTGTTGAGGGCGAAGAGGATACCGCTGTCGAAGGTGACCTTGATGGCCTCGAGGCCGTTGGCGTCCTCGACTGTCTCGACCGTGGCGGCCTCGAGAGCTGCAAGCTCTGCGGCCTTCTGGTCCATCTTCTTGCCGATGATGGCGCCTGCGGTGGCGCCGACGGCGGAACCGACTGCCGCGCCGATGGCGGCGGCCTTGCCGTCCTTACCGATAAGGGCGCCTACGCCTGCTCCGAGAGCTGCGCCTGCTCCGGTTCCGATGAGGGAATCCTGGGCCATCTTGGACATAGAGGAGCATCCTGAAAGGATCATAGCTCCGCAAAGGAAGAATGCAATGTACTTTTTCATTTCACAAGTGTATTTAAAATATTGGTTTCCATAGTAACCGTTTAATAAATGCAAGTTTAATAATAAAAGTAGAAAGATGCAATAATCTCGTCCATTTTCTCTCTTTGCCTCCTTTTCGTTCTCTGCTTCCGACAGGTTTTACAGCCCAATTATTTTGCAAGAAAAATTTGGTAGGTCACATTTTTTGTATATCTTTGCAGTCCCAAAACACAACGGTGCTGTAGCTCAGGTGGTAGAGCAATGGACTGAAAATCCATGTGTCGCCGGTTCAACTCCTGCCAGCACCACATAAAGCCCTTCGAAAATGACATGAACCCCGAAAGTTAGACAAAATACTTTCGGGGTTTTGTTATGTACAAAAAGCACACTTATGAAGACCGCCTTAAGTATATGAAGTTACTTGAGGAGGGTTATTCCGTTAGACACATTG